>OGXW01001475.1_pt1 | contig 17719 bp, 14 predicted proteins | sample 1576341 | NCBI WGS metagenome assembly OGXW01 (sample SAMEA3541592, study PRJEB24748) | human gut metagenome | biome: human gut; feature: human-associated habitat; material: faeces | place: China | collected 2012
CCACAATCTGAATAAGAGCCTGAAACGTGGTGCAAAGGGTGTAGCCGCAAAAGCTGCCCACAACGCTCTCAAAGACTCCGAGCTGGAAGGCACGGACGATTTGGTCGCAACCACGCACACCGGCGCGAAACTTGCCGGAAAGGCGAGAAAGCACCTTCGTTCCGGTAAGGATGCACTTGAAAAGAAAGACTCTCTCGGTGCCCTCTCGGAAAAGAAATACCGCACCGAGAAACTGGATAAAAAAGCTGCCCAGAAGCGGATGCAGTTCTCCAAATACTTCCATAGGAACGTCTACGAGAATGCTGCGGCGCAAGCTGGAAAGAAAAAGGCGCTCACGATTCTTTCCGGTGGCATCAAGGGAATGCTTTCATCGCTTGCCGGTGCCGTCTCCCAATTCTTTCCACTCATCATTGCCTTCATCTTGGCCTTCGGCCTGATTTTCGTTGTCGGTGGAGGTGCCGCCGATGAGGAGCAAAAGAGCGCATCGCTTGACGGGATGCCTGCATGGGTCACCTACGACCTCGTGCTCGCGTGCCTGAACGCCCACGAGCAGTACGGATATCCCGCTTCGGCACTCCTCGGCCAGATGATGATTGAGAACGGCACCTCGGATTCCGGTTCCGACCTCGGGCGGCTGTACCACAACTACGGCGGCGTGAAATATGCCGGTTATGACTACGGCGGACTCATCACGGGTTCCGTTAAAATGCTCACCACCGAATACAGTGCTTCCGGCTCTGCCTACAAGACCTACGCGGATTTCGCCGTCTTCAAAGACGATGATTCGTACATGAAGTACCGGTGCGAGCATCTGTATAAACAATCCAACTACACCCGTGTCCCTAACTACCAGAAGGCCATCGACACCAACAACTCCGAACTCTTTTTGCGTGCCCTCGGCGAGGGTGGGTACTACACCGCGTCGCAGGACAGCTATATCGCCCAGTACCGTTTCATCTGCCAAGCCTATCCGCTCGTCGCGCAGCTCGATTCCATGACCGCAGAGGAGTTCAAGAACCAATACTCCGGCACCACCCTCATTCCCGGTGGCGGGCAGGACTACCAGAGCGCCGACCAGTGGCAGAAGGATATCGTAAACGCCTGCTCACAGACTCCATGGCCGGGAGCCGACCGTTGCGCCACATGGACAACAATGGTCTATGCAAGAGCCGGTCATTCCGTTGGCGGCAATGGCAATACGCAGCTCGGCAATCAGGGATACGGTGCCAATTACAGCCAGAAACGCGCCACCACCGACCTCTCCCAGATAAAGGTAGGAATGCTCATCTCCGCCCAATACGGCTCCAACACCGCCGCCGGTAACGCCTACGGGCACGTCGGCATCTATATCGGTGACGGCATGGTCATGGATAGCATTTCCAGCGGCCTGCGCACCATCTCCCTGTCCGACTGGGTTTCCCAAAACGGAAGAGGATGGGTTGTCTGCGGCTATCCATGGGACTGGCGCTAGGAAACCAGAAAGGATACCTGCTATGAAGAAACTGAAAGCATGGATGGCGGAACACAAGAAGTTTTCCGTCATCGCCCTGTGTCTGCTCCTGATGTTCACCTGCGGCTCTGCCATGAGCGCCATCAACGTGTCGCATCACCGCGCGGAAACCGCAAAGGAGCAGAACGCAGAAAATAACACGGACGCTACCACAGCCGCTGAGAAGAAGACGAAGGAGGAAACCGGGAAGGTGGAGCTTACCGATGCCCAGAAGGAAATCATCAAGGGATACGATACCGATACCAAGGAACTCATCGACACCCTCTCCTCTTCCGTCTGGTCGGTAAGCGAGGGGCGCTACTCCCTCAAGTTTGCCGATGACTCCTACGTGGAAACGGTGAACGGAACCCCGACCGTCCATAGTTACGCCATCTCCCGCGTGGAAAAGACCTCCGATGGGTACGGCGGCTATCTCTATACCATCGTCTTCGAGACCGATACCGGCACCCATATCGTGACCTACACGGATGGCAGTGGTGCTGCGGTGAACTCCGATTCCAAGACCCCCGGTGAGAACACCATCTCCACCCTTACAAGCTCTACGATGTTCGCTCAGAAAAACACCGCATACGAGCGTGCCGAAGCGGTCGCAAACATTACCGTGAAGGGCATGAACAGCGAGGTCACGAAACTCTTCGGCGGGGATGAGAAGGCCGTCACCACCGCCCTCTCCAAGTGGTGCGCCGTCCATTACCCTTCTGTCACCGAAGCTACATGGCAAAAGGTCGTGAACCTCGACTATGAGAACGGGGTCATCACCACGGACTTCAAGCTCAACGACTCGAACTCTGTTTCCGTCACCTGCGTTTACGAGCAGTCCACGGGCGAGTTCTCCTTCGAGGGCTAGGGCAGCTTCGCCATGCAGGCAGAAAGGAATCTCTATGAATGAACAACTGACTTTACAAGCCGCACAGCGGGAGGAGACGAAGACGGTTCCCCTGCGCAGGAGAAAGGCTTGTCTTATGGGCACGTTCGCGCTCTTCGCCGCCTGCGCACTCGTGCTCCTCATTCCCCATCCGGCCTACGCGGGTGTCCTCGGGGACTTCCTTGATATCCCCAACATGATTAAAACGTGTCTTCTCCAAATCGCTGCCACGCTCTTCAACACCTATTTCGGTGTCATCAACCAGACGCTTGATGCGAGGTTCATTTCCGGGCCGTTCAACGAGCTTTTCGGAACAACCGAGCCGTATGGCGTGATAAAGGACTTTTATCAAGCCGGGGTCATCCCCGTTGCCCATGCCATCCTGGGTCTCTTCATGCTGATGCAGCTCATCAAGATTAGCCAGCGCATCGACGCGACGAGCACCCTTCCCGCCGTGAAGGATATCGTGTTCCTCGTGGTGACCTACTGCATCCTCAGCTACTTCATCGACAACGCCCTCGACCTTGTTTCTGCCATCTACGGCATCTTCAACGACCTCGTTGGTAACGTGTCGGACAAGCTGCAATCGAAAAACTGGTATGAACCCGGAATCGAGATGACCAAGGACGATGCAGCCGACGCTACGTTCGGCGGATGCTTCCTCCTTTTGATTTTCGGACTCATTTCATGGGTGGTCGGACTCGTTTTCTATGCGGTCTCGATGGTCGTTGCCCTCGGGCGTTCCGTTCAGCTCTATGTCTATGCCGCCTTCTCTCCGATTCCCATTTCCCTTCTCGGCTTCGAGGAGACGAAGCAAATCGGAATCGGTTACCTCAAGAACTTTGCGGCAGCAGCCCTCGCAGGCGTGGTCATGGTTCTCATCCTCTACCTCTACCCGCATCTTGTGACCGCCCTCGCGGTTTCCGGCGGACTTGGAAAGGCTGAGATGCTTGGTCTCGCACAGGGCGTAGAAACATTCGACTCGTTCGGTGTCATCATCAAGACTATCGCCGTTCTCATCACGACCATGATGGGGCTTGTAAAGTCCGGCTCTTGGGCGAAGGAAATCCTCGGCGCGTAGACGCTTACCGAAAACCCGCTACCGCTCACCGAAGGGGCGTGCCGAAACCGGTGCGCCCCTTCCCCTTAATAAGTTATTATTGGGAGCCAAGCATCGGCTTCCGATGGAAAGGAACGCGCTATGGTATACGACACTACGGAAGCAGTGGCTAAGTTTCTGTCCGGCTTCCAGATGAAGATTACGAACCGGGAAAGGGACACCGTTGCCCCAGACTACTACGTGAAATACTTGCTCACCCTCTCCAAAGGCGGAAAGGACTTCTCCACCACCTTCGTATCTGACCCGAGGGCTTTTGGGGAGCCGACTGTCACGCAGGTCTTCTCCGCCCTCGCAGACGATGCTCTCACCTTGCGAAAGTACTCCACTGACGAGTTCGTGGATAAGCTCTACGCACAGGGGGTAAAGCCATCTGCCGCCCTCCGTGCTTACGACTCCTGCAAGGAGACGAATTTGTGGATGCAGGACGAGCTGTACCTCTCCGGCTGGGAAATCGAAGAGATATCGAAAACCCTGACAAAGCATGGGGACGAGGTAAACACTCTGGTCGAGAAGGCCGCATCCGAGCGTGCCGCGCGGTACGCCTATGACCATCCGAAGCTGCCGAAGGGTTTCGTTACTATCGAGCAGCTGCAAGGAGACCTTGACCTCGGGGACTTGCGCGACGAGGTGGAGGATTTTGATTTCGACGGTGACATCACCGAAGCGTTCGGCGAAACTGCCGAGTATAAGGTCGATGACAACTACCATGCCCTTCTCACGTGGCTTCCCGACCACACGGAGTGGCTGGAAGAAGCCGAGTCCAACGGCCTTCTCGAAGGCTGCAAGGGCGATATCTACAAGATGGTTCAGACGGCGCAGTACGTGTGCTTCAAGTCCGACCTCTACGACCATTGCGATGATATCTGCCGTTACGGCACCCTCGACCAGCTAAGGGATATGGGGGTCTATGCCATCCGGGAAAGCCTTGCAGACGAAATCTTAAACGACCTCTCCTATGATGAGGATTATGCGCCGACCGATGACGCGAAGGATACCATCATGGGTGCCGTAAGCGCCGCGTTCGAGGAGCGGTACGGGGAGGACTTCGCTGAAGTCGCGACCGACTTTGGGCAGGATATCGACGATATCGCAGGTCGCGCAAATCCTTATGTCCTGAGTGTGGATACGGTACGCGCCGTGAACGAAAAGGGATACGACGCGGTGTTCGCCGAGCAGTGGAAGACCGAGCTTTCTGAGTGCGATATCGACCCGGAAGCGGTTTCCGTTAACCGCGAAGCGCACGATATGGAAAACGGCAGGGATGGGCTTGATGGTAACGCCCCGGAAAAGGATGCCCCGGAAAAGGACGATAGAGATGCACAGCCGCCTGTAGACACCGACAACCGTTAGAAATGTGCATGGAAACGGGTGAGGGCAAGGCTCCGCCCGTTTTCTGCTGAAAGGAGACCCTATGGAACCGAAACCGAAAGAGCGTATCGTCTTCGACGAAGACTCCTACTACGGAGACGAAGGCGAAAAGATGGCGATAAACGACCTTTTTTAGGCGTTTTGGCAAGAAAGGAGAAATGAACATGGCAGAAGATTTCGGTGACAGCACGGGAAGCGGCCTTGTGAATACCGCCAAGCAGGCCGCAAAAGAGGTCGTTCATGCCGTCGTGACAAAGGGTGCGGGCATCGGAGGAAAGGGCGGTGGCGGCATCTCCCTCTCCGGGGAAGCCAAGGACATGATGGCAGCTTCCAAACAGCTTGCAGGCGCATCTGCCGCACCTTCCCGCGAGCATCTGGTCGCAAAGCCCGACCTCTCCCGTTAGATAGAACCACAGAAAGCCAGCAAACCGTACAACTAGAAACACGGAAAGGATGAATGCCATGCAAGATAATGACTTCTGGATTGGGCAGGAGCAGATTCCCGTTGACCTCTCCCTCCTGCTCACCTACTCCAACGATGAGGACTATTGGTACGCTCCGGGGGAGTAGCGCTCAGGGTCTATACCGTCGATACCCTGAACACCAACTTCGCCCGCCCCTGCTTCGCGCTCGGTGAGCGCACGTCCGACCCGGAGATGGAGGATGTTTCCGGTGCTATCGAGAACACCCTCCACGAACTTCTCGATTCCGGTGCGACCCCCGAGGACGTGTACCGCATCATGGGACTCGTTAAGGAGAGCGAACTTTCCTCCGAGACCAAGGAAGCTGGCACCTATCTCCCCATCGACCTCGGCTATTGCATCGACGGAAATATCGTCTCCTATGAAGCGGTGCCGGAGAGTGTTGCGACGGTACCTGAAAACATAGACTACCCGCGTTACGCGGAAGCGATGGAGAGCCATGTGCCGCTTCCCATCGCTACGCAGATTGCTAAGCATGATTTCTCTCACAGGCAGGCGGATATCCTCATGGAAGCCGCCCGTAACCCTCGCGTTTCGCACGAGACGCTTGAGACGATAGCCGACAAGACCCTTTCGTCCGGTAAGATGCGCGGTCTTCTGGATATCGCTTCTGTCGGCAAGAACCCCCTCGATTTTCGCAATATGGACGAGCAGACACTTAAGGCGGCTGTTTCCATGCTGTTCCACGGCGGCAAAGACCTCCCCGTGACGGAGCTTGACCTTGCGCAGCTGCGTTCGGTAGACCTCGCGCTGATGGACGGGGCTTCCCCCGCCGAAGCCATGCGTGCAGCCGAGAAGTCTACATCCGCCGAGCCGGAAGCGACTGCCGCATCTCTCGCATCCGAAGCCCGCGACGCGAAGGCTGCTCGCACCGAACTCGATAGCCAGTCGGAGACGAAGGATGCCCCGACACGCGCGGAAAAGGCAGATGGCTCCCTGTGACAAAGCCGTTTCATGAGCAGAAAGGAGGACACCTATGACACCTGACGGAAAAACATTCGACCCGGAAACCGTTACCGACAAACAGCTCGTTCAGTACGAACAGGCCATCGACTGTGGCCTAACCGAAGCCGACGCGATGCGCCTTGCTGAACACGAGTACAACGGCTTTCAGGCCAATGCCATCATCGCCGCCGCGCTGAATCCGGCGGTGGGAGAAGACGTACTGGATGCTCTCGCGACCCCCAAGTACACCGCAGCGCAGATGACGGCCATCGCGAAAATAGCCATCAGGGGCGGAGACTTCACACGCTTCCTAGACCCGCAGATGGACGCACGGCGCATGGAAGCCGCCTATCTGGTCGTGGCGCACGGGGGGAGCGATTTGCCTGTGGAACGTCTCTCCCGCTCCCAGTTGCTCACCATCAACAACATCCTCGTGCGCGGCCATATCCCCTATGAGACCGTCCGCGCCATCGCAAAGCCCGCGTTTACCCCTGAGAGCATGGAGGTCATCGCCGCCGCCATGGAAAACGCACGTCATGACCCCTATACCGGTGAGCACTCGCTGACCGAAGCGCAAGTGGCGCGTATCATGAACCCGGAATACAGACCGGAGCAGCAAATCACGCTTCTTACCGCCATGCGCGGGCATACCCCGGTTGCAGACCTGAGCGATGCGGACTTTGCGGGGCTGTTCCCGGCTTCCCTTTCCGTAGAGCAGATGAGCGCCTGTGCCTATGCCGTGAACCGGTGCGGATTTAACGCGCCGCTTCTCATGATGACCATGCAGGCGTGCGCGGACATGAACGCGCAACAGCTCATGGCCGTCTTCGATGCAACGGCGGCAGAGCTTTCCGATGCCAATATGGCAAAGGTTTCCACAATCCTTATGCACACCCCAGCCCTTACGTCCCAGCAGATGCGCTATCTGCTCGCGGAAGCTAGGGACGGCACCCCGTTTCCAGCTCTGGAATCCATGAAGGAGCATCTGCTGACACAGGCGGAACCCGAGAAGGCACAAGTTACCGAAACCGGTGTCAAGTCCGAATCCCATGACATGGCATCCGGCAAGGAAGCGCTTGCGGAGCGGGCGGGACTTGATGGCACCCCGAAAATCAATCAGAACAAGGAGATGGAATAGATGTTTAACAACATATCGAATCCCAAATGGTTCGGCGATTGGAGCCGTTTGGAAGATGAATATCTCGACAACAACTTTACGGAGATTCAAGACAACTTCGCTTTCTCAAAGAGGAAAAAAAACCAACGGACTTTTTGGTGCCATCGTCAGTCTGGCTACCGCATTTCCAGTCCGCGACCCGGAGACCGGACATGCCACCGGCGCTTGGAAGGTGGCCTGCGAGTCCATCGACCTTGACGAGGTGCCGCTTTCCGATATCGCGGACATGATTTCCTGCTTTGGCAGCAAGACCATAACCGATTTCCAGCTGTACAACAGGGAAGTCGATATCACCCCATGGCAGCAAGCCCTCGGCGAGCTTTTACTGCGCGGGCGCGTACAGAAGGACGATTACCCATGGATACAGTGCCCCAACTCCGACTCCGCCTTGAACATGATGAACATGGTCATGGGTGCGAACTTGCCAAAGGACTTCTTCGATGATTGCACCCTTGGCGATGAGGAATATGGATGCGGCGAGGAAGCACATGAAATGGCTTCTGCACGGAAGGAAATCGACACCCAGACGGAGACCAAGGATGAACCGGAAGTTGACCCGGACAAGGAGGTGAAATAGATGACCGATAATTTCAAGGAGATAGGTTCCCTGTTCGGCAGGGAAGGCGCGGGCGCAGGTTTCGTCAAACAGACGGATAAGGAGTCCTTCACCTATGCCTTCGCTTGGCGAGAGGGGGATACTTGGGCAACCCTCACCGGATACCTGAATCTCGATGAGCAGCCGGAGGAGTACATGCGCCGCGTGCTGCAAGACGGCGGATTCCGCTCCGATTGGGGCAACCCGGATTACGACCCCATCGGTGATTTCAAGGAGACAGCCGGTGACGAATACCGGATTCCTCTCCTGAAAGTCCTGCTCCGGGAGCAGCTGGAAAGCCGCTACGAGGTCGCAAACCATTTTTCGACGATGAACCGCGCCCGCGTGGAGCTTTCCGCCTTTATCCAGAGCGAGGGCGGCGCACCGCTTCCCGAAGACGCACTGGGTACTCCCGAAGAGCAGGGTATCCGTGCCATGCTCATCGCCACCGGCGAAGCTCCGCGCGAGGTGACCCTTCTGCCGGATAAAAACGGCTCCACCTTGAAATCGCTGCAAGCACTGGTGGGTGGAAATATCGAGACTTTCGATATCGCTTTCGGCGAGGAGGTTTCCCTTTACGTGAACGAGGAGGGTCTGTTCACCTGCCCGCCAAATCGTGCCATCTTCGCCACCGAGGAGATGGCAAAAGCCGGGTATCTCTCCCAGCTCGATTACTCGAAGGTCGTGGAGATGGGGGATTTCTACACCGTTCTAAACGGCGATATCGTAGCCGTGGGCTTCGACCCGGAGACCGGGGAGAGCCGGTCGCTCACGGATGGGGAGACTGCCCGCGTGGAAGGGTACTTCACCGTTATCAGTAGACCCGGAAGCGGTGCGAAGGCTGTCAATGATATCCGGCACGGTATCACTCCGGGCGGCTACGACATTTCCGTGGAGAGCCACGACTGCACCTCCGGCAGGAACGCGCTCGCGGCGGATGCGCCTGCAAGGGATGCGCCCGGAAAGGATGACCAGAACATCGAATAGAACACAAAGTGACAAAAAACAGAAAGACAGGATGCCGCATCCCGTATGGGAGCGGCATCTCCACAAACGCAAGAAAGAACGGGAGGTGCGAACGACGAAAGGAAAAAAAAGGCTCCGAGATTATCACGACCATCTGCGAGTACGAGAACTCCGTGGCAATGCCGAATAATGAACGCCTGACCTATCTCGACACGTGCGGCATCGCCCGCCTTAAGGATGGGAACGGAATCGCAAGCGCACAAGAAGCCCATGCGAACAGATGCAGCGAGTACCTGCGGTTCGGACACGAAGTTGACCTTGCCGCCTGCGGCGCATACAGCCCCTACGATGCCCTGAAAGTCTGCGATACGCCGGAGATATTCTTGAAGACCGGGTTCGAGCAGCGCCCCATGCTCTACACGCAGAAGCATCTCTTTCAGGCTCTCACGCCGAAATCCGATTACAACCCCCACCGGCACGGCTTCTCCATCGAACAGGTAAAGCGCTTCCCCGAGCTTCTTGCTTCCCCGGTGGTTCTCGCCAACAGCCCGACCAGGGACGATGTTCTGCTTGCCATCCTTCTCGCGACCGATGCCTACGACACCCCGCTCATCGCGGGCATCAAGCCGGACGGCACGGGAAACTACGGGGAGCGCGAAGTTGAGACGAATATGGTCTTGAGCGTCTACAGTAGGCAGAACTTCATCCGTTACTTCGCCCTGTTACGGGATATGGATGCCTTCGTGTTCGTAAGCGGCAGGAAAATCGAAGCGCTCGAAGACCTATCCGGCCTTCCGCTTGCGGAAAATTGCTCCGGTCTCGATATTGACAGGATTCTGCAACGCCCGAAGTGCCTTGGATAGATACGCAGGCCGTTAACGATTACCGGCCGGATAGGGGATATTAACCTTCGTCCCTTGAATGAAGCAGAAAGGAGAAAACCATATGAGCAAATTAGTCATCGCGGAGAAGCCGATGCTCGCCCGCGATATCGCCCGCGCCATCACGGGAAAAGAGGTGTCCGAGAGCGCCCGCCTTCCCATCTCGGGAAACGGCTACACGGTCTGTGCCTGCGCCGGCCACCTTTTGGAACTGGTAAAACCGGATGCCATCGACCCAAAATGGGGAAATCCTTGGAGCCTAGACGTACTCCCTATCGAGGTTCACGACTGGCCGAAGGAGCCTACTGAGGACAAGAAGAGCCTTGTGGAGGAAATCGCGGGACTCCTTAAAACCTGCGATTCCGTCATCGCCGCCGGTGACCCGGACGATGAGGGGCAGCTTATCGTGGACGAGCTTCTGGACTACCTCGGCTATACCGGTAAGGTTGAGCGCGTCTACGTGAACGACAACATCGAGAAGAACATCGTGAAGGCATTCGACAAGCTCGTGCCCAACGACTCCTGCCGTGGTGCCGGGAACGCCGCCTATGCCCGACAGATGGCGGATATGTGCTTCGGCGTGAACGAGACGAGACTCGCCACCAAGCGTCTCGACGGCCTGTTCACCGTCGGACGCGTGCAGACCCCGACGCTGGGGCTTGTGGTGAAACGCGACGAAGCCATCGCCCACCACGTCACTCGAAAGTTCTACGAGCTGTTTGCAAGCGGTGATTCGGATGCCGGAGAACTCACCTTCAAGTATCTGCCGGGAAAGGAGCTGCTTGCCGGTGAGAAGCATCTGTTCGAGCGGCATACGCTGGAAGCCCTTAAGGAAAAGCTCGTCGGACGCGACCTGCACTTTGAAACGACCGTATCGAAAAAGCAGGAGAACCCGCCGCTTCCCTACAACTTGACCGTGCTGCTTTCCGACATGAGCGAGCGCTTCGGCTTCACTGCCGCCGAGACTCAGCAAATCACGCAGGATTTGCGTGATAAGTACAAAGCCATCACCTACAACCGCTCCGATTCCCAATACCTCAAGGAAGAGCACCGAGAGCAGGCACCGGCAGTCCTTGCGCAGGCGATGAAGAACCTCGGTGTGCGCTGGCCTTTGGATTACCGGCTCCACTCCAAGGCGTTCAACGATGGGAACGTGACCGCCCACCACGGCATCATCCCACAGGAAGCGGATGCGCCCGTGTCCGCGATGGAACCGGACGAAGCCAAGGTCTACACCGCCATCTGCGAGCGCTATGCGGTGCAATTTCTTCCTCCCGCCGTGTACGACGTGAGCGAGAGCACGGTAAGCGTGGACGGCGGAACGCTTAAGCTCACAGCGAAGCGCCTTTCGGACGCTGGGTTCACGGCTGTCTTCCCGAACATCTCGAACAGCCGTGTCAGAGAGGATTCCGATACGGGGAACCCATGGGTTCCCGCAGGAAGCCACACCCTCGCCGGTATCTCCTGCTCAATCACGGAAGGGGAGACCACCCCGCCAGCACCCTATACGGAGGGCACCCTCATCACCGACATGGCATCCATCGCGAAGTACGTCAAAGACCCGGAAATCCGCGAAATCCTCAAGCGCAAGGATGACGGTAAGAAGGGGGAACACGGCGGCATCGGAACGACGGCCACCCGCTCCTCCATCATCGAGGGTCTGAAAACCCGTGGCTACCTTGAGGAACGAAAGGGAAAGGTTCGAGCGACCGATAAGGCCAAGGCGTTCTACGCACTCCTCCCGCCGGAGATTCGCGGCGCGGACGTGACTGCAAGATGGTGGCTCATCCAGCAGGATATCGCAGACGGCAAGGCGGACGTGAACGCCCTGCAAGATTCCGTCATCAAGGTCTTCAATCACCACCGCGAGACCGCCTACGTGGGCGCATCCATCGCAGGTACCGGAAAGGCCGTGGTCGGCAAGTGTCCAAGGTGCGGCAAGGACGTTATAAAGACCGGCACCATCTACGCCTGCTCCTCCATCAAGAACGAGAAGCAGGAGGACGGCACTTGGAAGGAGGTCTCGGGCTGCGGGTTCAAGCTGTTCGGCTTCTGCACCAAGAAGTTCACCGAGAAGCAGGCCGCATCCCTTCTTGACGGGAAGGCGGTCTCGCTAAGGGGCTGTAAGTCCAAGACCGGAAAGACCTTCGATTGCACAGTTGTTCTTCAAAAGGACGGGTCGGTAGAACCCATTTTCACACCGAGAAAACCCACGAAAAAAGGCCGCAGGTAGCGGCAGAAAGGAAGGAATGACATGGCAACACTCCTATCACCGGATATGCTTCCCGAGGATATTCGGAACATGGATTTCGGGCAGGCTTCCATGCCCCACGCGCCCGAAGCCCAGACCCCGGAAGTACCCTACGATATGACCACATCCGCACCAGACCGCCCTGCCATACCGCTCTCCCCGGACATGCTTTCCGGGAATCTGCAAGGAAATGGGAGCGAGAAATCGGGCATCGAGTTCTCCTTCGATGCCTTCGGATACACCCAGCAGGTCGAACTCGTCAGGGAGTCCTATGCGGACGGGAACCTTGCAGTGACCGCCTATCTCTCTGACCCCACCGACGAATCGTTCGGACAGCCTTGGAGCAGCGTCACCGTGAACTTCGGTTCCCCGTTGCAACAGGACGCGACCGTTTTCCTCGACACCAATAACATGGGAGAAGCGATGCTCTCGAAAATCTCCCAGCTCGGAGCCTTCACCGGCCAGTTCATGCGCTCGGGGTTCTGCTCCTACCCGGCCTTCACCTTCGATACCGAAGTCATGGATAACATGCGCGACTTAAACGAGTTCGCATCGGCAGACCATATGAGCCTTGCCGAGGTGCGCGACACATGCCACGCGGCACTCGAAAACGTATACGGCAGCGAGTTCACGGATGCCTTGGAAAGCGGTTACGACCTGAATGCCGAATCCCATGACTGCGCTTCCGGGAGCGCAGTGCTCGAAACCTGCGACACGACCCGTGCGGAACAACCCATGAACCATGCGAAGGGGGTGCGATAGGCATGAGCCGCTTTCACTCGAACCGGACTTGCATCCGTTCGCCGACAGCTATCCCAAGCAGCCAAAACACACCATTGTGCTAAAATCGGGTACCGTATACACACCGCGCGGGACTACCCGTTCCGCACAGACAGAAAGGATGAAAAAACATGCCCAAGAAGACACCGGAGCCAGAGCAGGCTCCCAAGGCAGACAACTACGCCAAAATCAACATGCCCGCCGCCTTCCTCACGCCCCACGAGTTTCAGGCAAATGACGGGCGCACCTTTGAGAAGTGCTTCGTTTCCTTCCCCAAGGGGACGAAGGTGAACGGCATCGACGTGAGCGGCTTCTCGACCGACGTGTTCCTCTCCGACTACATGAAGAAGGACATGCTTGAGAAGGGACGCGCCACGGTCTCGTTCAAGAAGGACGAGCCGGTGCCCATCTGGACGGGGAAGAAGGACGATGCCGAGCACCCGTATCAGCGCTACGAGGTGAAGGCCACCGACCTCACCCACGCACTCAAGGTGGCGCAGGACTCCTATAAGGCCGAAAAAGCCGCAGAGCGTGCCGCCGCAAAGGACGGCGTGAGCCTTGCGGGCGAAGCGCGCGACATGGAGACCGGGAAGGACGCGCTCGCAGGCGATGACCCCGCCAAGTCCACCAAGTCGCGAACCGGACAGGATATTGCCCAGTAGTACAGAGGAAAGAGGTGACAGTCCATGGTAATCGAGGTGCTCTACAAGTCCTTCCGCTACGAGAAGTTTGACTCGTCTGCCCAGACGAACTCCGAGCCGTTCCGTGCGAAGGGAACGAACATCCTTACCGACTGGAACCTCTACCTCGGTGCCCTTGAGGAAAACGGCATCATCCTCGCAGAGCACTGGTATGACGGAAATCCGCAGCACGCAGGCGGGCAGGTGACCCTTGAGGGCACCAAGGTTCCCGCCGCCACCCGTCAGGTCGGGAGCGCCATGCTCCTCGTCTCGCCAGATGAGCTGGACGATGTGGTCTGGCTCAAGAAGGACGGCGAAAAGCTCCTGTGGCGGGAGGGCGATGAGCTGATAAACGGTGAGCGGTTCTTCGCCATGGAGCAGCTGTGTTACTCCGATGCCACAGTGCAATCCATCAACCGTCGCGCCATCGCCGTGTTCGACTACTTGAAGCACGCGCACCCGACGTATTCGGATGATGAGATTGCCCGCATCATGGGCTACACCGAATCCGCCATCGAGCGCATCCGCGATGCAGAAATCTCTCAGGACGAGGGCTTCGTGGACGATGACGGGGAAGGTCAAAACGAGGAAGACAACACCGGGGCTATCGGCGGATATGACTTCGGTTAGAGATAGAACGAAACGAGAAACGCAGTTCAAACGAACCACCAACGAAGCTACATAAAACCACGCAAACAAAGGAAGGAGAAAGAACACATGAAGATTCTCGGACGAATCAAGAAATCTAAGGTGCTCACTGCGGTCATGACCGCAGTGCTCATCTTCCAATCGGCCTGCCCCACCGGGCTTGCCTACGCCGCGCAGAAATCGGGTGTTAGCACCTATGCTGCCGGTCAGACCATCGACCAAGCACTCGGTGCCACCAAGACGGTCGAGTCCGTGCTCTCCCAGCACGAGAACGACGAGTATTACCTCACCACACCTTACGGCAACAAAGGACCTCATGGCGAGAGCGGTGCAATCGGCACTTGGGACTGCTGGAAACCGAAGGGTGAGTACGGTAGCGGTGCCTATATGAACTGCGCCGGTTTTGTGGTTGCCGTCCTCCGTGCCTGCGGAGCGAACACATCCATCATCGGAAACTATACCGCCAATGACGGCTACAACAGGGGCAACGAAGCGAATGCCTCCAAATGGGAAGAGTATTGTCGCGACAACAATGCCGTCAGCTACACGTTCAGCTCCAAAGAGCAGATGCTCGCGTCCGGTATCCTTGAGAAGGGCGATATCATCTACATGGAGCCGGTGGACTGGAATCATAGCAATTCAGACTGCCATATCGGCTTCTTCTGGGGCAGCAACAGCTCGGAAGACCTTTTCTGGCACTCTTCCAGCCACGCAGACGGAATTGTAAAGGGCTATTTCCCGAACTCCGCAGGCGGCAACGTGATTTCCAAAATCACGCCCAAGTATCCCGTTCGCTACTACCGTGTCATCAAGACGTTGCACAAGGGATATCTGACACTGCATAAGGACTCCTCAAATAAGACCCTTACCGATGCCAATGACTGCTATTCCCTCGCAGGTGCCGAATATGGGGTCTACACTGACTCCAACTGCTCGAACAAGGTAGCGACCCTTACGACGAACGCAAGCGGGAACGCGAACACCGTCTCGCTCAATCCCGGACGCTACTATGTGAAGGAGACCAAGGCTCCCAAGGGATATTTCACCGATTCGCAGGTTTACACCGCAGATGTTTCCGGCGCGAATCGCGAATCCTCGCCTGTGAAGCTCTCAGTCAGCGACAATCCCGCAAATGACCCTATGAGTATGCTTCTCGGTAAATTCGACGGCCAGAAGACCTATAACGGCGCCGGTAACCTCCCGCAGGGTTCCGCCACCCTTGCAGGTGCCGAGTTCACCGTCGATTACTACGCCACCCTTGACTACAAGAGCTACGATGACCTTAAGAACGCCGACGTGAAGCCGATGCGTTCTTGGACGTTTAGTACAGACTCCAACGGTTTCTGTAGCTTTGACATTGCTCATTTTGTCTCTGGCGATGCCTTCTGGTATCGACTTGATGGGACTCCTGCACTTCCACGTGGCACCGTTGTCATACGTGAGACTAAAGCCCCAATGGGCTACGTAAAGTCTGATGAAGTGTCTTTCCAGAAGATTCAGGAAAACAATTCCGTTGAAGGTGTTATCACCTACAATGCCCCGGAGGTTGCCGAGCAGGTCTACCGTTCCGATATCGAGTTCACTAAGAAATCCGACAACGGTTCCGACCGCCTTGCAGGCGTGCCCTTCAAGGTGACCTCCCTCACTACCGGCGAGTCCCACATCGCCGTGACCGACGAGAACGGCTATTTCAGCTCCGCGTCCTCTTGGAACGCGCATGACTCGAACACCAACGCGAACGATTGGGCGCTGACCGCAAGCGACACCATCGACAGCACGAAGCTCGATGCTAACGCCGGTTTCTGGTTCGGCAACAACAGCGTGCTCGATGGGAACGGCACCACTTCCACCTCCGATGCCGTCAAGGCGGACAACAAGCTCGGTGCCCTGCCCTTTGACACCTATTCCGTCGAAGAGCTTCGCTGCTCCGCTAATGAGGGCTATGCGCTCATCAACACGACTGTTACTGTGACCCGTGATGCCAAGACCATCGACCTCGGCACCTTCGATGACCCGGAGCCGGAAATCCACACCACCGCCTACGACGCTTCTGATAGCGACCATTACGTTGGGGTCGGCACCGTCAAGATTTCCGACAAGGTAGAGTACAGCCATCTCGTCGCGGGTAAGACCTACACCGTCATCGGTGAGCTGCATGATGCCGCTACCGGCGATGCCGTCACGGTTAACGGTCAGGCTATCACTGCCGAGAAGACCTTCACGGCTGAGGACTCCGCAGGTTCCGTCACGCTTGACTACGCTTTCGATTCCTACGACCTCAAGGGGAAGACCCTCGTGGTCTATGAGACGCTTACCGATGCAAAGGGTGCGAAGCTCGCCGAGCATAGGGATAAATCCGACGTTTCCCAGCAGGTGACCGTGCTCACGCCGAAGCTCTCGACAAGCGCCGTGGGCGATGCGGACAATAGCAAGTCCGTCACCGCTGAGGATGATGTTACCGTTACCGATTATGTCCGTTACACCGGGCTTACCGCCGGGCAGACCTACACGCTCACGGGAACCCTTATGGACAAGTCCACCAAGAAGGCTTTCATGGATGCCGACGGCACCCCCGTCACCGCGACTGCGGAGTTCACGGCGGAAGCCGAAAGCGGTACCACGACCGTGACCTTCACCTTCGATGCCAGCGGCATCAAGACCGGCACCAAGCTCGTCGCCTTCGAGACTGTTGCCACGAACGGTATCGAGATTGCCGACCACAAGGATATCAACGACATTGACCAGACCGTTACCGTGAAGGCTCCCGTTATCGGCACCACCGCCGTCGATGCTGCCGACGGTGACAAGACGGTCACGGGTGAGGAAAATGTCGCTGTCCGCGATACTGTCCACTACAACAACGTGACCCCCGGTAAGACCTACAAGGTCACCGGTACCCTCTATGAGAAGGTTCTTGACAAGAACGGAAAGGTCACGAAGAAGGTATTCAAAGACAAGAACGGTACCCCCGTCACTGCGGAAGCAAACTTCACCGCAGAGGACTCCTACGGAAACGTCGATGTGACCTTCTACTTCGATGGCAGTTCGCTCAAGGAAGGTACCTCTCTCGTTGCCTTCGAGTCCCTGTCCCACAACGACAAGGAGATTGCTTCCCATGCCGACGTGAATGATTCCGGCCAGACTGTCATCATCACGAAGCCCAAGCTCTCCACTACCGCAACGGATGTCCTTGATGGTGATAAGAACCTCATCGGCGAGGATAATGCCACCATCGGCGATACCGTCCATTACATGAACGTGACTCCCGGCAAGACCTACAAGGTTTCCGGCACCCTCTACGAGAAGGTCACCGACAAGGACGGCAAGGTCTCCAAGAAGCAGCTCCTCGATGCCGACGGCAACCCCGTCACCGCCGAGACCGAGTTCGTTCCCGATGATACCTACGGCACCGTCGATGTAACTTTCGCCTTCGACGCGTCTGACCTCAAGG
>OGXW01001481.1_pt1 | contig 17689 bp, 38 predicted proteins | sample 1576341 | NCBI WGS metagenome assembly OGXW01 (sample SAMEA3541592, study PRJEB24748) | human gut metagenome | biome: human gut; feature: human-associated habitat; material: faeces | place: China | collected 2012
GGTTCTACTTCTTCATCGAATTTTCCATATGCATATTGAAATCCTTGTTCTTCACATCTCATTCTTAATTCTTCTAAAGTCATCGTATACCCCCTATTTTCTTCTTTAATCTTTCTTCATATTCCTTAGAATATTTTTTCTCTATTGGTCTTATATGCGGAATTGCTTTAGTTCTTCCACCATTTCTAGTAGCATGTCCAAATTCTAGTAAGTGTGTCAGTTGATAATCTGTTTTGTTATGTATTTTAACAGAATATTTATTCTTACCTAGTTTTTCTTTTTTTAGTTTCCAGCCTTTCGCATATCTGCCACCTTTTCGTTTCTTTTTTGGAGAAGTATTTTTTAGTTCTTGCACAGCTTCTTTCCCTACATCATCAGCTACTTCTTTGACTAATTCTGAAATATCATCAGAATATGCTACTAAAGCTTTTTCTATTTCTTTTGATAAATCATCGACTTTAACTCCTTTTGACATTTTTTACTTTCCTTTCACAAATCAATATAAGCTCATCTGCTGTACTTTCTTGAGCACGAATAATTGTATATGTCTGATTCATATAAATTAATTCTGATTGATTCTCGTAACTCAAAGGAGAAATTTTTAGTCTTAGAGTCGGTTTATATCCTTGCTCGTTTGCTTTATAAAACTCATTAGCATAAACATCTTCTACTTTTATCAACGGAACTTCAGTTTCTATTACCTGTTTTGGTTTTGAAACTCCTATGCTATCTTTTGAAACTTGAGTAGATAGCAATTTACAACTCACATCACGCATTGCTACCACTCTCCTTATAATCTGTGCTTAAACTTAAATTATTGCATAGAAGACTATATGTCTTTTGAGCTTGTTCTTTTTCTTTTATATCCGTATTTCCAAAATTTGCTTTTACAAACATTATAATAGTAGATTGAATTAAAGCATTATCTGTATTTTCTGTTGCATTAATTCCTATTCTTTTTAAATCCTCTATTCCTGCTTTTATAAGCATTTTTATTTCTTCATCTTTTAAAGTCGCTGTTTCCACAATGCTCAGGCATTGTTTTGTTTTTTTCAACAAATCTTCCATATAGCCCTCCCAAAATCATTTTAAACTTCTCCTGCTTGTTTGTTCATTAAAACAAATGCTTCCTTGTTAACAGTTTTACCATCAACTAAGGCCATTCCTCTATAAACTCTGTTTCCACTTCTAAATTCTGCAGAATCGTCAGATGTCACATTAATATTTTCATTCCAGTTCATTGTATATTTACTAAATAATCCATATAGTATTTTTCCTTCTTCAATAAACTCGTCTTCGATGACTGGCTTTCCAAATATTCTTCCAGCAAATTCTCCAGTTGGATCAGGAACAAATACAAGACTATCACCAACTCTTATTGTTGCTATATCTTTCCATAAAGTTTGAGTATTTACTACAAATACTGAACCTTTTTTATATCCTGCTTTTAAATTAGCCATCATATTGCATAAATCTTCGTATGTAATTTTCCCTTTCTCAGCACTTTGTAATATTTTAATAGTTTCTTTTAAAACTCCCTTTGGTTGTCCATTTCCTGTTCCATTTAAAATTGCATTTTCAATAGCCATGGCCATTCTTTCTGTTATTTTTTTAACAATCCAATTTTCAAACGCTGATATTGTCATTTTTGACACTTCTGCAGTTATTGATATTGTTCTAATTAATTTATAAGCTGCAAAATTAACTGAAGCTAATTTATCCTCTACATCAGTCGAATTTGCACCTTCTGCAATCCATGCACCATCATTCACAGTGTCTTCAACCGGAATTGATACATAGCCTGGTATATTTAAAACATCAATTTGATTGTATAACGCTGATGTTTGTCTTAGCATTTCTTCAATTCTATTTAATGTAGAAGTTGGTATTGCTGCTCCAACACTTGACACTGCTGTAGTCATAGCTCTTTCTTCTTTTTCATTTAGTTTTTTTCCTTGTAATTTTTTTAAAAATGCAGATCTGTATTCTGCTGTCTCTAGTATATTTTTTTCTTCTTCCATTTTTCTTTCCTCCATTTTTGGTTTTTCAATTTCTTTTGCATTTGAAAGATTTATATTTCTTTTTTCTAAACCTTCAATTGCTCCTTTCAATAGACTTCTTTCATCTATTTCTTCTGTTTTTTCTTCCTCGACTTTAACATCTTTTAATGCTTCAACTTCTTTTCTTATTTCTTCTAATTCTTCTGGTTTAGCATTTTCTAATTTTTTTCTTAATTCTTCTTTCTTTTGATTTAATTCTTTTAATGTCATTTTTATTTCCTCCTATTTTTTTATTTTTAGCAGTTCTACCACCGCTTTTATAAAGTCTCTATTTGATTTCTACCAACCAAAAAAGAAGTAGTTCTACCACCACTTCCTTTATCGAGATTATAAACTTAATAATAGTTTTAATTTTTCTTTTTCATTTTTAAATTCTTTATATTTTTCTTTTTCTTCTTTGTATTCTTCTTTGCTTCTTGCATATATTTCTGTACCATCATAAGCTGGAACGTCTACTACAGATACATCAAATAATTGTGAAATTTCAGTTATTCTTCTTGTATCTGTTTCATAATCCCATTCTTGTTTTCTAACTGAAAATGCAAAACTCATCTTGTCTAACAAGCCTGCTTTTATCATTTTATATATATCTTGATTTTGTGTTGTATCTATTAATTTTGCTCTTATTTTTAGACCTTTACTATCCACCATTAATTCTAAACTTTTATTTCTGGTTCTAGCTAAAATTAAACAATTATCATTATGATTATATTTAAGTACACAATCTGCCATATTACAATCATTAAAAGCATCCCTGCTAATAATTTCTTTACACCATCCTAAATCTGTTTCTTGTTCAAATACCGCAGCATATCCTTCGATTATCATTTCATCTGTTTCGTCCTGTACTGCTCTTAGTTCGCTAATCCTCATTTCCTTTATTGCTTTTTCCATCTTTTCCACCTCCTTGATATTGATCTGCTAAATTTGCATTTATTACATTTAATGTTTGTAACCTTTTGTTTCCTTCTTCTCCACCTATTGCCGGTAAATCTAATATTTCTCTGCCTTCGTCTACTGTTATTAAGCCTAATGCTCCTGCTTCTTTTATCAATGTAATTTTTGTTTCTGTTTTTGCATATTTTATACGATTTATAGAAAATTCTATTCTATGACCTTTTTTTATTGCTTCTTCACTAAATATCGCATTTGTAAATGCTTGTCCCATCTGTATCGCACGTGGTTCTAAAACACTTTCATAAAAAGCGTTCCACTCATCTGCTGTATACTTACTTTTTATAATTTTTTCTGATATCATAAAATAACCATATATATTTCCATTTACCATTTCAAGTTGTTCTTTTTCAAGTAGAACTGGATTTAAATTTATTTCTTTAAAGTCCATTCTTGCATCTAAACTTCCGATTCCGTCTGTGCTTGATAATAAGCTTTGAATGAAGTTATCTTTCATACTCTTTATGTCCTTGTCTTTTAATATAGCATTAGCAGCTTTTAATACTCCTCTTAATGATGCGCTTATTTTAATAGCATTTTTTATTCCATCGTCTGCAACCGTTTGAGTTTCAATTGCATTGTTTAATACTTGATTTGTATCCCCATAAAAATCATGTTTATTGTAAAAATTCCTTAGATGAATTATTTTGCTATATTCTACGTAATATATATTTCCATCTATGAATTGAAATTTAAGCCAAACTTTATTTTCTTCCTCTACTAACGTACAAAAAAGTGGATTTAATGGGTATAACCCTTTTAAATATCCTTTATCGTCTATATCTATGTATATATATTCATTGTTTTGTGCTAATAACAAACTCATTATCTTGTATATAAAATCATATGTAGTCATAAATGGATTTGGTTTCACACTAATAATATAATTTATTTCACCTGAAATATGATTTTTTAATTCTCCGTTTTGTTGATAGTGTTTGGGCATCATCTTTGCACAATGTGTTGCTATAGTGTTGATGCATTCTCTTGCTATTATGTTGTCTGCAATATTATCTGAAATATCTGTATATGTTGCATTATATCCGCTTAGCAACTTTAACGTTGTCTCATTTACCATTTTTTGAACTTTATTTCCAAACACCATGTTAAACAAGCTTCTTTTTTCTTTTTTCATCTTACTCCTCCTGTAGTGCTAAATAATCATTCATTTTTTCAAATAAAATACAGTAGGCTATTATTAAGCTTACTGTACCATCTATTCTTGCTCTTTGTTTTTTTCCTTTGACAGGTCTTATGTTATCATTGTCATCTCTTTTTACTGCTGTATTGCATAAACACCATTTTAAAATCGGATTATTATTGTAATTTACTTTTTTCTCAATTAAGTCAGCTTCTAACTGTTTCATTGGATTACTCATTGTTTTTGGTCCTTGCCTTACTTCTATCATTTCAAACCCATTTTCTTTCATTTCGTCAACCCAATAATTTGAGTTCCAAGGATCATATCCTATCCACAAAGGTGCAATTTCATATTCATTTTTCATATTCAAAAACCATTCTGTCACTTGCGAATAGTCAACTTTTGCTCCTTCACACACAGTTACAAGACCTCTTTTTTCCCATTTGTCATACGGTATTTTGTCGTCTTTTATTTTAAATTCTAACCTGTCGCTTGCTATAAAATATTGTTGCATTACATATTTCTTTTTATCTTTCATAATTAACAAAGTTGCACATGTTAAATCTGTTGTGCTTGATAAGTCAACTCCTGCGACTGCATAGTTATCAAATAAATTTTCAATATTGTAAGTTTCATCGTTATTAGCAATGTCGAAACTAATCCATTTGTCCTGGTCATTTTGCCTTATATTAAAATCTTTACAAAGCAAATTAGCTAATTCAGTGGGATTATTTTTAGCTCTATTTACTTTATCTCTTAAATCTTTTATATTTTTTATTGTTCCTAAGCCAGGATTCGCTTTATACCATTTCTTTTCTTCTTGCCATTCATCAGGTTTGTCTAATTCATATATAACTGCTAATACTGTTTCATCTATAATTCCGCCTTCTTGTCCTTCATATCCATCTATTATTGCTGAAGCATATTCATATTCGTTGTCAAATACACTTTCTCTAACTGTTCCCATTGTTGATGTCTCTAAAAGTAAAGGTTGTTCTCTGGCAGACATTGAGTCGTACATAACATCTAATAAATTCTTGTCTTTCCATGCATGTACTTCGTCACATATAACAAAATAAGCATTTAATCCGTCTAATGAGTTAGAATCAGATGCAAGTGCTTTGAAAGAACTCTCTGTTTTATCAAAAAATAGTCCATTTACTAAGCATCTTACTCTTTTAGCTAAAACCGGACTCTTTTTTATCATTCTTTTTGCTTCTTCCCAAACAACTTTGGATTGGTCTTTTTTAGTTGCTACAGAATAAACTTCCGCTCCACCTTCGCCGTCAGATGTTAACATATAATTTCCAAGTCCAGCATCTATTGTTGATTTACCATTTTTTCTTCCAACATCTAATATTCCTTTTTTGTATTTTCTCAGTCCTGTTTCTTTATCTACAAATCCAAACAGTGCTTGTATAAAAGCCTTTTGCCATAACTCTAATATTACCGGTTTTCCTGCCCATTTTCCTTTTGAGTGTTTGCAGAATTTTTCTATAAAATTTATTGGTCTGTTACCCTTTTGTTCTTCAAAAATATATGTATGTATTTCCTGTTCTTCTGTTATTTCATTAAAAAAAGAAACTTGTTTAGAATTATATAAATCTTGTACAAGTTTCTTGTATGTCGTTAAAACTTTATGTGATGCCTTATCTGGATTCTTCAATAAAAATTGATAATATTCTTCGATGTATGTCATATTCCACCGTTAAATCTTTCAAATTCGTCATCTATATCAACTTTCTTTTCCTCCGGTAGCATATCATTCAATTGTTTCATTATATTCATATAGTTTTTTACCATTGCATTGTATGTTTTGCTTTCTATTGATTCTTTAAATCCGAATTGGTCTTTACCATTTACATATGTTTCTTTTACGCCATATAATTTTATATCTTCTTTAAGTTCGTCAAGTGTTATAGACATAAAAGAAGCATTTTCAATTAGCTTTTCTGCCATTTTCTTTTTATTGTTTGGTAATTCTTTGAATAATTTCTTTAATTTATTAGTTTCTTTTCTTATTTTTTGATTTTTTTCTATAAGTGCTTGACCGCTTAATTTTTCACGTAAATTACTTTTTTCTTCTTCCACATCTGCACCTCCTTACCTACACCCCTTACGCGTATTAACCCGTGTATTTTTCGAACCCCCACCCACCGTTCTCCCATTAGCACAGTGTGGAATGGATACAGGGGGGAGATTGCTACTTCTTATGATTATCTTTTATTTGATATTAATTTCTATTTCTGGACATGTTGATACACTTCCATCTTTATGTCTATAATATTTATATTTTTTATTGTATATTGTTTCATCTAATTCTATTATATCTTGTAATAATTGCTTTATCTTTTCTAATTTTTTTATCGTTTCTTCCGCTTCTATATTTAATTGTATATCTATACTTTTTTTGTTATTTAAATTCATTCTTTACTACGTCTCCATTCTCATCGAATATATATTCTTCTTCGCTACTGCTAAAATGTTCTTTATTATGACAGTCTTGACATAAACATTCTAAGTTATCAATATTAAAAAATATATTATCATCTTCATAATTTAAATCAGTAACATATTCTTTATGATGCACTATTACAGCAGAATTATATATTCCGCTTCTTTAAACATCTTTCACATAAACCGTTTGTCATCAGTAACTTTTGCTTTCTTAAGCTCTGCCATCTTTTGCTTTTATATTTCTTTTCTATCTCAGGATTATCTCTATATGTCATAACTATTTAGTTTTCTTTGTATTCTTTTTCACAGCTGTTTCTTTCTTTACTTTTTTAGTTGCTGTTTCTATTTCTTTTACTTCTTCTACTTTTTCTACAAATATCTCGTGATATTCGTTTTCTTTAGTTAATATTTTATATCTTTTTTCTGATACTTCAAATATTTCACCCTTCTTTGGTATTTTGTTTAGTTCTAAATCTTTTATGTTTAATTTTTCATATTTATCTGTTGCTTTTACTAGCATGATAATTACCTCCTTTTTTCTTTACTTTATATTTGAAGCAATACTCATAATATCTGCATTGCTCACATTTTCTTATCATACAATTAGCATAGTTAATCTTCTCGTTCATAATTTATACACTTTGTACATATTGCGTCTTTACTTTGGAATACTCTTATATCACATTCAAATTCTTTTCTTCTTTTGCATCTACTGCAGTTTTCTTTTTTATACTTTTCTACTCTTTCTTGATTGTTCATATGTACACCTTCTTTTCTTTTATAAACACTACGAAATATGTAAATTATATATAATTGCACTCTAGAACCGAATGGCTTGTTCTTCGTCTATAATAGATTACTTTTCGTCATTCTGCTTGCTATATATGTTTACATACTTCGTGCTATTTATAAAATTAGAGCTTGCTAAGAAAGTTCTGTATATATTTAAAGGAGTGCTACCATGTTCTATAAATATTTATATTATCAGTTACCTAGCACCTGGTAATAACACATAATAAAAAGAGCAAACATTAATATAACGTTTACTCTTAAAACAAAACAGAAGCCTTGCCACTTTGGTTTAGTTGATTTTCTCAACTGTGACTGTTCTTTTTTTCTTAATTATATATATATCATATTTTTATGGTGACATTCAGTAACTTTTAGGGAAAAATTTTTATTTCGTCAAATTTTCTTAATCCTATACTGTTTGCTTTTTTTGTATATTCATAATTATACTTTAAATCACAGGCAACTTGTACAAGTTTATCTCCATTTATATAATGCTTTTCTAGTATAGTTCTATATGGTTGTTCTATGTAATCTAATTGTTTCAATATTTGCTTTTGTATTTCTTGCTCTTTTACTACTTTTTCTAACAATTCGTTTATATTATCTAATAATATAGATATCTTTTCTGCCATACTGTCTTGTACTTCTTTACTTCCCTTAGGCATATCTGATAATACTGATGTAATATTCATTATACTTGTTTTATACTCTTCTATATATTCTAGTCTATCTTTTATCCATTCTTGATTATATTTATAGTTTTTTAAGTCTTCTCTATTCATTTGTGCCTCCTTTTTATATCTTCTCTTATTAATTCCTCTTTAAGGTTGTCCAGGATCCTGTATGCTTCATTTAATTGTTGCTGATTATATTTTCTCTTATCAAAACTTATGAAGTCTATATTTTCTAATTTATTCATTGTGTTTACTACTATGTTGTATATATGATTTATTGTCATTTGTATCACTCCGTTTCTTAAATAATATCGATATTGACATTTATATTGATTTTTGTTTTTTCTGATTTTTTAAACACTTCGATATTTTCTAGATCTGTTTGATGCTTAAACAAATAGTTTTTTAATTCTTTTTTGGTTAATTCTACTCTTTCATAAGTACAGTACAATATAGTATCGTAATATCTATATACAATAAATTTCTCCATTTTGTTTTTCCTCCCTTTTAAATACTTTCCGCTTCTTTATAGATAATATCTATCATTCTATCCTTGCTTAGATTTCCTTTTGTATTCTTTATTTTGTTACATATATTACCTTTTAATATATCTATTTTTGTTTTTACATTATCATTTATTTCATTTTTTAAATTTTTTTCTCTTTTGTCGTATTCGATTTGTTTAATTTTATATGTATTAAGTTGTGAATTTATATTATTTATTTCTTGTTCCTTTTCTTTTATTTTATTTTTAAGTCTATTAATTTCATTTTTATTATCTTTATCTCTTTGTTGAAATTCTGATAATGTTACTAGTGCTCCTTCATATAACTGTTTATTTTTCTTTTCTTCTTCTAACTGATTCTCTAACTCTATATTTTCCTTTTTTACTTGTCTTATTTCTTCATAACCATTTACTAAATACTGTTTTAGATCAGGAACTTTTATTTCTTTTACACTTTCTGTTTTTTTAGGTATTAGCGTGACAATCTTTTCTTTTATATTCATATCTTCACTTCCTTCTTAAATACTCATATATTACCCTTTCAACATAAGCTAATGCTTCATAATTGCTTATGTATCTTCCATCATTTCTATGTCTTACACTTGATCTTATTATTTTTATTTCTTGATTGTATTGTCTTTTATACATTGTTGCTAATTGATTTTTACTTAAACCTTGTTTCCATTTTGTTATTATCTCATTTTCTTTCATACTACCACCTTATTGTAGTATGCTCTTTTATTTATTTAATAATTCTTTTGCTTTATTTTCAAAATATTGTTTTATACAACTGTCACAAGTTTTTCCATTGTCTCCTACATAATATTTGCATTTGGCTGTTATATCTAAATACTCACATAATTCACTATCACTTGTTGCTATATGATTTGCCATTAAATCTATTATTTTGTCTTTCTGTTCTAGTTTGTCTGAATAATCAAAAGCTATTTTTCCAATATCTTGATAATCATCATATATCTGCTCCACTGATTTTTGTAAATCTTTATTTTTATTCTTCATTTTATAATATCTATATTTCCATTTTTTTCTACTTTGCATTAACGCTTGTTGCCCTTTTCCTAATTGCTTTATTTTGTATTCTTTTTCCTCTAGCATATATAATACTGTTTCTATATCTTCAACATTTACAATGCAACAGTCTTTGTTTACACCTGCATACTCTTTATGTACTTTTAATCTATATATTGCTTTTTCTTGTTCTTGTGTCATATGCTAGTCCTCCTTTTTATCAAATAACTTGTCTAAATCTTCTTTAGAAGCTATTGTTAACCAATACATTACTAACAATACTACTACTCTTAAAACTGGTATAAAACAAAATATATACCACATTCCTTTGCTATCTTTTTTTGTATATTTTTTATAATCTATTTCATCTCTATTATGTAATAATGTTCTTATTGCTCTACTTGAAGCAAAGTATATTATTAAAAATACTATTGTACTTTTTATGTAATATCCTAACATACTATTTTTCCTCTCTTTCTTCTATTAGCTCTTGTAAAACTTGCATTCTTCCTAAACTTATTCCATATCCTAATATTTTTTTATTCCTTATTCCTCCTACTATTGTTAATGGCATTTTCTCTTCTTTTATCTTGTCTTTTATTTTTTGAATTGGAATACTGTTTTTTATACAATAATTTTTAACTACTACACTATTATTTAAATTTTCATAATCATTTTTTAATTCTTCATTCTCTTTTTGTAGTTTTTCTATATGTTCTTTATAATGTTCAATTTCTTTCTTTATTATATAATACTGTTGATTTTCTACTACACATGCAACAGCACTTCTCTTTAATTTTTTACCATCTTCATATCCTTGTATATATCCTAACATTTCATTTTGTGCTAATGCTATCATTTGATAATTATTATTCCTATCTTCCTTTAATTCTTCATTTTCTTTTTGCAGTTTTTTAATAATATTTAAAAGTGTGTCCAATATATTTACATCAAATTCACAATTTATTCCCAAAGTTATTTTCATTAAACAATTTTTACTATATTCAAAAGCTTTCTTTTCTTCCTCATTCATTTATTCTTCACTTCCTTTAATTCGTGGATATTATTTTTATATGATATATTTTGTTGTCTTAACAATCCATTCTCCTTTAATACTCTTTTATAATCTGATAAAATATCTATACTTTCAATTAATGCTCTGATATCTGGATCACAATTTATACAACTTCCTCCAGCGCATTCTATTATTTCTTTTTGTTCTTTACGAACTTTTAATATTAATTTTAATTGTTTTATTGTTTCTTCTATACTATTTTCTTTCACTTAAAGCACCTCCTAAAACATTCCCATAGCCTTAAACATATTTATTGCTTCTTGCCTATTTTTTTGCCTTTCTCGTTTCTTTAATAATGCTTCCCTATATTCTTTTCTAGCCTTTATTAATTCAACTAAGCAATCTAATGTTCTTACTTTCATTTTATCTTCTGTATCATCATAGTTTCCACCTAAAGCTATTATTACAATAGAAGCACTATTGCCATAATTTATTTTGGCTTCTAAACATTCTCTTGCCTCTTCTAATAATTCAAAATCTTCATTATCCATACTCTCCATAATCCCATCAACTAACGGCAATAATGACATTATTTTATCTGCTAATAGTTGTATTTTTAAGTCTTTATTTTTTATATCATCAGTTGTTTTCACTTAAAACACCTCCAATTAATTTATAGGAAATAGAACTATACATCTTTGGGCTTTATCTTTGTTAGTTTCATATATCTCGCCTTCAATTTCATTTTCATCATCTATATAATCCTGATTTAAAAATTGTCCACTCCAAGTATTGTTTGGAATATAATAGCCTTTACCAAATCCTAATGTACCTTCAAGTGGACTATAATAATTTCCTTCTTCATCTGCACTTAATATGACTTCTGCATTTTCATCTTCTAACTTTAATTTTTCTATTAATTCTTTAACTTTCACTTAAAACACCTCCTTGTCTATTTCTTCCATCCATTTGTTAACATCTTGAATTACCTTTTCTACTTTTTCATTTATCCAATATTGTTTTATATTTTCTTTTGTATCCCATGTTGTTACATAATCATCTATTACTGTTGACCATAAAGCATATTTATTATCTTTTTTTCTATGATGTAATTGTCTTGCCACTTAAAACACCTCCTCATCAATACCTTTTCTCCATGTTTTTCGCAATAACTCTCACAAAATAAATGTAAAAATTTCCATTTTATAAAAGGGTTATCCTTTGACCTTTCGATTATTTTTTTGCATTTTGGACATTTAAAATATATTTTTCTACCTTTTGTCTTTTCTTTCACTGTGTATAACTCCTCTCCAACTTTTCTATATTACAATCTTCCATAGTAGCATAGTAAACATTGTCATCTAATATCTTTCTTAAAAGAATATCTAAATCATCAACTATTAAGCCTTTTCTATTGCCTATTACTTTTTTTCTTACTTCTATCGCCAATATAGGTTCTGGCATTTTAGATATTACTCCCATTTTGTAAGCTCTGTGTTCTATATCTTTTTTATGTTCATAATTCCAACATACTATCGGCATTTGTTTTTCTACTGATAATTGAATTGTTTTCATTGTTTTTCCATTTGCTCTACCACCACAATATATTTTCATATCTTCTTTACTCCTTTACCACTAAATTTGCTTTGATTAAATCTTGTATATATTCTTTTATTTTTTCTTCTTCTCCACTATACCCTATATAATCTCCCCAGTTGCTATTTTTTCTTTTCTTAAATACTAAAATTTTTCTATCAAAAATGTTTATCTGAACTCGATAATCTTTTTCATATTTTCTGTAATAATTATCATATTCTAATAATTCGTATCCGATACTTTTTGAGTTCTTCTAAATTTATATCATCTCTTATTTTTAGCATATCTATTTTCCTCCTAATAACTCTGGATTCTCGAAAACATTTCCTATCACTTCTATATCATAGTCAATATAATCTCCTAAATTTTCAAATGCGTCTTTTACACTTGTAGTTATTAATATATAAGCCAAATATTCTTCTGACCAAACAATTTGTGCAATTAAAGGTTTTATTGGTATCACTTTGCTGTTTTTATTTGTTATTTTTACGACATCTTCCTCATATATTTCTTTTCCGTTTTTATCGTGTAGTCCTGTGTATTGTCCTACTGTTTCTTTATTAACTTTTCCATATTTCCCTAAAATTGTTTCATCGGGAGTTATAATATAAGTACCGTCTACTCGTATACATAAGTTTCCTTCCGCCCATTCTTTGCTATTTACAAGTTTCCCTCTAAATTTTATCTCTCTATTCATCTTCTCCTCCTACTTTATAACCATTAGTCTCAAACTGTTCTTTTGTTAGTATTGTTCATATGAATTGCCATCTTTTCTCTCCTCTATTGTATAATTGTTTAATATTGTTTCTAGTTTATTATTTTCTTGTGTTAACTTGTCTATTACTTCTCTTGAATTATCTAATTCTATATATTGATTATTTATTAATTCTTTATCTTTGTCATATGCTATCATCATTCCTAGTATTGTTCCTAATATTATTCCTACTACATATGCAATACTTATAAATATAATAATTCTTTTATCCACTTTCATTTGTTCCGTTCCTTTCTTTTATAAACTGCTACATTGCAGGCACTTACTTCATCATATTTTTTAGTTTCTGTTTCAACTAGCCCTAATTTTACTAATTCTGTTAACCTCGGAGCTGTTTCTTGTCTTTCTGCGGTTCTTAGTAATCTATTTCCATTTTCATCAGTTGTATTGTACATTTTTATTGCTAATTCTCTTGCTGTATATTCTCCGCTTCCTAGCTGTTCATATATTAGTTTGCATTTCCTTTTTAATTGTATTTTTCCAAAACTTTCTTTTCTTGTTTCTCTCGTTATATTATTCATAAACTCCTCCTTTTAATGAGTTTTTATATCTTGTGTATATACTGCTTGTCCGTTTTATTATTGCAATTAATAATCTGCATCTTTCTAAATCATTTGATTTTCTTATATCTTCTTCATTTATAACTTTTTTCATATGTTACCTCCTGACCAAATTTCTAAATTCGCTTACTTTTTTATCGAATCTAAGCATTACTTTTGTTAGTCCTCCCGCTCTTTGCTTTTGCAAATCTACTACTACATTTTCTACTGTTTTTTCTTCTTCATTATCATTTTCTTTATATATAAAAATAACGTTATCAGCATCTTGTTCAATTGCCCCACTTTCTCTTAGATCTGCCAAAGTTGGTTCAGTTTTCGCTGCATTTCTGTTTAATTGGCATAGCCCTATGACCGGAATTTTTAACTCTAAACTTAATAATTTTAATGTTCTTGATATTTCTGCAACTTCTTGTTCTCTACTGTTAAACTTATTTTTACTTTTCACTAATTGAATATAGTCAATTACTAGTAATCCTAGATTGTTTTTGTTTTTTAATCTTCTTGCATAATTTTCTATTTCTTGTATGTTCCTAATTCTCGTATTTATAAAAAACGGTAAATCTGATATTTTTCCTTCTGCCATTGCCACCTTTTCTTGTTCTAATTGATTTAAATTTCCTGTTCTTAGCTTATTGCTATCTATATTTGAAACTTTAGATATCAATTTTTGTACTATTTGAGTTTCTGACATTTCTAAACTAACTATTCCTACCGTTGTTCCTTTTTCTGCTATATGCTGTGCAATTTGTAATGCAAATGTTGTTTTTCCTACACCTGGTCTAGCTCCAATTATCGTTAGTTCTTCTTCATGTAAACCATTTGTGGTTTTATCTAAATCAAATATTCCTGTGAAATATTTATAATCATATTTTGTTCCCTGTATTCTCTTTTTTTCAATTATATCTGATGTTTCGCAAACTATATCTAAAAACGACTTTTCTTTTTCTGTCTCTTGATTTATGTCATTAAGCTGTTTAATTACTTTTTCTATGTATATTTCTGTTTCTCTTTCATTTTCTGCATTTTCTTTTATCTCATTGCTTAGCTTTATTAATTTTCTTTTTTTGCTTAATCTCTTTAATTCTCTATAAGCATATTGTATTGAACTGCCATATCTACACTCAGCTATATTACTTATATATTTTAAAATGTCTATGTCTTTACCTTCTATTTTATCTTTTATGCTTAAAATATTGATTTCTTCTTTTTTATTTTGTAGTTCTAATATTGCGTTAATTATTTGTTTATGCTTCGGTAAAAAGAAATCTTCTTCATCTACAACAATTGCTTCTTTTTCAAAAATCAAGTAATAAAGCACTGTTTTTTCTATATCTTCATCATACATGTTTTATCCTTTCCCTAGTATTTTTTCTTTGTATTCTTCTTCGTTAGTAAAATCAACTTCATCGTATTCTATTTTTTCCTTTGTTTTGATGTTTTTATGTATTGTTTTATTAGATTTAAACTCTTCTTGTTTGATTTTAAATTGTTTTGCTGTATATACTTTGTTATTTATGCAATCATTTAATATTCCAGTAACATATTTCCAATTTCTTTTATTTCTAGAAACCGCTTCTTTCATTGCTTCAATAATTAAGTCTGAATACAATCCTGATTTTAAATATTTTTCTATATCTTCTGAAACAAATGCTGTTATTAACGCTATGTTATTTTCATAGAACTCAGTAACATCTTTTAGTTCTTTTTGAAAATTCCTTTCTTCTTTTTCTTTATTATTAATACTTGTAATATTCTCTTTGATGTTTTCATCAATACCCCCTTGATTTTTTTGTGGATAGGATATTGACGTTTTTGTCAATAGGTTATTACTTTGATTTTCTTGACAATAGGTATTGACGTTTTCGTCAATAGGGTACTGACTAATAGATATTATCCTTTTATCTATCTCTTTACTGCCTTTTTTATAAAACATTTTTATGTTTATATATTTTTTATTATTTAATTGACTTATCCAACGTGATATTGTTTCTTTGCTAACATCATATAAATCCGCAAAATACTCATTTCTAGCCCAACAAATGCCTTTGTCATTACATAAAGCTGTAATTTCTCCATATAGTAATTTTGCGTTTGCCATTAAATCTTTATCATATCTTACTTTAGCTGGTATTATTGAATAGTAATTTGGTTTTTCCATATTGTGCCTCCTAAATATAACTTTTTCCATATCTTTGTATAAAATCTTCTTTTGTTTTGTGATAATAATTTATCCATGCCTTTTGTGCTACCTTTTTCAAGTATCTATTTAATTTGTCCCCATTTTTTCCATGGACTCCATTGGTGCCTCTATGATCTTCTTCTGTTAAAAATATTATTAGTCCATCTTTTATGCTTTTATTTCTATATGCTCTTGAATAATATACTTCATGCCTTTCACAATATTTTTTAGTTCTTCTTATACTGTATTTTGTGCTTCTAGGCATAATACAAAAGTCTGTTACTATTTCATTTGTTCCGCTTCTTGTGATTTACTTTAGTAGTATTTCTTTTTGCTTTATTATTTATTGTTAAATTATTTTGTCCGCTTTGGGCATGGATAAAAACTTGTACTTAAATCTTTTACAATCATTTTTGTACCTCTTGATTTCTATTGCTTAAAATGTTATAATATCAATAGATTCATATATTTAAGTGTCTCTGAACTAGTTTGATTTTAGTAGGTCTACTAGTTCTTTTTTGTTTAGTATAGTTCTTATTTTGTTCTTTAACTTTTCTATGCTATTATAGTCTTGTTCTTGTAAAAGTTTTTCTATTTCTAGCAATTTTCTATGATGTTTATAATTTTCTAAATGTTCATCTTCTATTTCTGACCTTAAATCTTTTTGACTCATTTCTAATCTTTCTATTTTTCTTTCTGCTTCTTTTAATGCACTTCTGCTTTCATTTACTAAACTTTGTAGTTCTTTTGTTTTTCTAAACATTCTTATCTACTCCTTTCTTGTAAAATTCACATATATTTTTGCTTTACTTAAACCATAAATTAATTACTAGTGCGACTATAGCTAATGCTAAACTTATTAGGGAAAGATAAAATCTTCTTTTTTCTTCTTTCTCTTCCTGTTTTTCTTTTTCTAAATCCTTCATACTTTCCTCCTAATAAATAGTGTTTTGTAAAAATCCAAACACCAACATTGCTGACATTCCCATATTTGCTAAAATTACTACTGTTGCTTTTCCTATGAATGCATATACCTTATTTGGATCTAATCTAAAATTTTTCCATGTTCTTTTCATTTGTTTCACCTTCTTTCGTTTAATTTTTTTATTTCTAATAAAATTAGATAATCAATGCCAGCTTTTTGATTTTGTTTAGGATTAATTCCTAAGTCATAAAGCTTTACTGCTGTCTTATCAGCTATTAGTAATTTTCCATCAAGTCGCGGAAAGTTCTTTTCATTGAATTTGTCTCTTGCCCACTGCGTTGACCTTCCTCTAATTTGTGCGTAAATTTCTGGTGTTATTGTGTCAGGTGCTTCATCCCAATTCATTGTTATTTCTTTTTTTACATTCATGTTTTCCTCCTTTCTTTTTGTATCAGGTCGTGGTTATTTTTGATTTCTTTTGAAATCAGTATTGATAAAAAAAATATCATCAAATTGTCTATTAAGTATTCTACAGATATTAACAGCTAATTCTGGACTAGGATTTCTTTCTCCATTAACTATTAAACTAATTTGAGTTTGTGAACACTTGGCTTCTTTTGCTAGTTGTCTGTAAGAAAATCCTTCTTTGGTTATAATATTTTTAAATACTTCTGTATCTTTCAACATTATAGTTCTATTTGCCATTTTTTATCTCCTTTCTGTTTTCATTTGAAAGCATTATATTATATAGATTTCATTTGTCAACACTTTTTATAAATTTTTTTAAAAAACTTTACAAAAGTAATCACAAATGTTATAATATCTAAGAACGGAGGAATTATTATGGAAATGTCACCTAAAGAAATGGGTTCATATTTAAAGAGACTACGAGAAAACAAAGGACTATCAACTAGAGAAGTTTATGAATTATCAAAAGTTTCAAATAGCTACTTATCTCTTGTAGAAAATGGACATCGTAGAGCTAGTGCTGTAGTTTTAAAAAAGTTAGCTCCCGTATACGGAATTG
>OGXW01001497.1_pt1 | contig 17614 bp, 15 predicted proteins | sample 1576341 | NCBI WGS metagenome assembly OGXW01 (sample SAMEA3541592, study PRJEB24748) | human gut metagenome | biome: human gut; feature: human-associated habitat; material: faeces | place: China | collected 2012
CCTGCGACCTCCTGGTCCCAAACCAGGCGCTCTAGCCAAGCTGAGCCACACCCCGATATCAGTTTTATTTCCTTGTCCCTGCGGCTTTGTGTTTCTTTCGTATCTCCCGCAGCGACAAGATATATTATATGGCATGTTTCTCAGAAAGTCAACAGGTTTTTTAAAGTTTTTTTACTTTTTTGCGACTGTTTTTTTACCTGTTTTCCACAAGAAGAGTGTGCAAATTGTTTCTTTTGTTTTAGTTTTCTGATAATTAGAATAATTATAGATATTTTTGCTCAAAACTTAATTTTCCGTCCCCATCGACTTCCATGATCATATAGCTGCCTCGTCTTCCCTCCTGACGTGGAAAAGATAGACTTCCCGGGTTTAAAATTGTCATTCCATCCTTCTGAAGAAAGAAAGGACGATGTGTATGACCAAACATTACGAGATCCGCTCCTCTTGATCTGCCCTCTTCTATGATAGTTTCCATCCCCATGGACACATAATAATAATGTCCATGGGTAATAAATGCATGATAAGGACCAATCTCAAACTCCTCTTCTCTCGGAAGTTCTGTAAAAAAGTCGTTATTTCCTCTTATAATATGCTTCTCACACTCTACGACAGCCTCCAGATAGTCTTCTCCGCCTTCTACATCTCCAAGATGGATAAACATATCAATTTTCCCAGCCTCTTCTAATGCGCGGTCCAGTGCCTGGTGTCTTCCGTGTGTATCACTGACAATCAGAATTTTCATGCTTCTTCCTCGTTCAATTTCTCTTCCAGCAGGATTTTTATTGCTCGAAGTGCTTTTCCTCTGTGGCTCAATTTATTTTTCTGCTCTGGTGTCATCTCCGCTGTTGTACATCCGAATTCCGGAACATAGAAGATCGGATCATAACCGAAACCATTCGCACCGACAATCTCGTGTCCAATCTGTCCTTCAATCGTCTCACGGACTACGCTTGTTGTTCCATCCGGAAATACTGCTGCAACCGCACAGACAAATCTTGCGGTACGCTCATCGTCCGGAACCCCTTCCAGTCTGTCCAGAAGGATTCTGTTCTTTATATCATAAGAAGTATCCTCTCCGGCAAATCTCGCAGAATAAATTCCAGGTGCCTTATCCAGATAGTCAATCTCAAGACCTGAATCATCTGCAAGAACAATATCGTTGACCAGCACTCGTGATACAGCTCTTGCCTTGATCTCTGCATTTTCTTCAAAGCTCATTCCGTCTTCTACGATTTCTTCATCGACTCCTGCCTCACGCATCGATACGATCTCCATTCCAAGATCAGCAAGAATCATCCGGATCTCTTTCATCTTATTTTCATTTCCTGTTGCAAATACAATTCTTCTCTTCATTTTGCTTTCTACCTTCTATTCTTTTTCGCCAACAATCTGATCTTATTTCTTCGGTCTCGGCGGCTTTGGCCCCTGGAACTGATAGAAATATGTTTTCAGCATACCATTATAAATCTTACGGTTCTTATCTGCTTTTCTTCCGAAATAACGTTCTGCGTCTTCATAACTTGTGATCATGTATGCAGACCAGCTGTCAAGTTTCCTAAAGCTCTCGCCAAATTCACGATATAAACCAGGAAGTGCCTCTTTCTCCTCAAGACGCTCTCCATACGGCGGGTTTGTTATAATAAATCCATATTTCTTCGGATGACTCAGTGCACTGACCGGTCTCTCCTGGAAATGGATCAGATGATCCACACCTGCATTCTCTGCATTCTGTCTTGCCATCCGCACAACATCCCCATCAATATCATATCCCTGGATATCCGTCTCAATCTGATCATCGATCAGATCATTCGCCTCATCAATGGCCTCATACCAGAGTTTCTTATCAATCAGATTTGCCCAGCTCTCAGCCGTAAAAGAACGATTCATTCCCGGTGCAATATTTGCTGCCATCATTGCTGCCTCAATTGGAAATGTTCCACTTCCGCAAAACGGATCCACTAAGATACGCTCTTTTCTCCACGGTGTCAGCATGATCAGTGCTGCTGCCAGTGTCTCAGAAATCGGTGCCTTGCCGGCTGATGGACGGTATCCTCTCTTATGAAGAGAATCTCCCGATGTATCGATTCCGATCGTAACGATATCCTTCATTAAAAATACTCTCAGTGGATAAGAAGCTCCATCTTCCTGAAACCACTGTACATGATATCTGCTTCTAAGACGATCTACCATCGCTTTCTTCATAATTGACTGAATGTCCGAAGGGCTGAACAGCTTACTCTTTACCGATGAAGCTTTCGCCACCCAGAACTTCCCATTCTTCGGTATATAATTCTCCCACGGAATTGCTTTTGTCTTCTCAAACAATTCATCAAAGGTAACTGCTTTAAAACTTCCTGCCTTGAGCAGAACACGTTCTGCTGTACGGAGAAATACATTCGCTCTGCACGCTGCATCTGCTTCTCCGTAAAAGGTAACTCTTCCATCTTCCACCTGTGCAATCTCATATCCCAGATCCTGAATCTCCCTTTTTAATACTGATTCAAGACCGAAATGACACGGCGCAATCCATTCCATTCTTTCCATATCTACCTCATATTATCTTTATGTACTTATTAATTGTTACTGTTCACACGATGTGCGACCAGCAACGCATCTCGCCATTTTAAATCGCCTTTGGCGATGGGGCGAGATGCATTCAAGCCAAAACATGCATCCTCCGTGTCAATCAGCGGAGTGATTGACACGGGAGTGAACAGTAACTATTAATTACTGTTAACTGATATTCTTTTTACAGTATTATAATTTTACTATAAATGAAAGGCAGAGTAAAGTGCGATTGCCTTTCTTCTCTGCCTTGTTGCTGTTTATAATAATCTTATGAAGTGAATGTCAAAAATAAATTTTGCCACTCACTTGTTTGTTACTGCATACAGTATCTGTTAATATCTGTCTGACTCATCATAATCATCTTTTCCGCCATAGCAGTCATCTGCATTTTTGGAATTGCAGTTTGTGCTGTTCTTACTCTGATTTGAATAAGAATTTTTACTGGAATTCTTATTCGAACCTGAATTAGATGTTGAATTTCTGTTCTTACTCTGATTTTCTTCCTTCGATGAATAGAATCCATTCTGGGAATTTTTACTTGTGTTGCTATAATTTTTTGCCATGATACTTCCTCCTTATTTGGTGTTACTGTTCTTATTAACTGACAGTAACTATTTAGTACAATCTTTATTATCCCAAACGGAGGTCTTTTTATGCATTTTGTTTCAACCATATTTTGAATATTTTGCTTGCTTTTTCCAAATGCATATATTATACTGATTCATGTAGAAAGATTATTTTCTACAACCCCTTATTAATTATTTATACTCCCCTCAAAAGACCGATGGCTCCCCCATCGGTCTTTTACTTTTCTTTTTTCTAATATCGTCGGTTCCCACCGATCAGTCTGATCACGATCATAATGATCAGAAGAGGAACAAGAACCGGTGCCAGAAAACTAATGATTCCTGTTATAACAGACACAACTACTACGACTACAAATACAACTGCAAGAATCAGCAAAGCCTTCTTCCACCAGGTATCTAATCTGAACTCATGATAGGAACCATAAGAATGCTCTGTTCCATATTCATCCTTCTGTCCATAACCAGTATAGCTGTTCTGTGCCTGCGTTGTCTGATTGTACGAATTATTGAATGGACTCCTGTTCTCATAAACCACTTCTTCGTCTGTTCCATCACTTGCATCTACAATGGTTTTCGCAATTGCCCACGGATCTCCGAGCAGTTCCAAAACCTCCTGCTCGCTCTTTCCTTTTCTCATTTCTTCTATAATATAATCATCATAAAACTTAAGATGATCCTGAATTGTTGCTGCATCAATCTTTCCATTCAAAGCTTCCTGTAATTTTCGGATAAATTCCTGTCTTGTCATATTCAACTGTTACCTCCTGTTCCTAAGGTTACTGTTCACACGATGTGCGACCAGCAACGCATCTCGCGCCTTTGGCGATGGGGCGAGATGCATTCAAGTCAAAACACGCATCCTCCGTGTCAATCAGCGAAGTGATTGACACGGGAGTGAACAGTAACTTCCGAAGTTCTCCTTAGATGTAGAATACCACACTGCTATTCTTTTTTAAACCGTTATTTTCAACTACATCTGTCGTTCATAATTTGTTCATTTATCATTTAAAAATCTTTCATCTTCTTATCACTTTTTCTTCATTTCTCTCACATATACTATAAGCATCAAAGGAAAACACAAAAAACTTTGAATAAACTTTTTCATAATACATGCCGGGAACCAGTAAATGGTTACCCGGCATCCTCCCTTTTATGGAGACTTTTTTCTTATTCCGGAACAACCGGATCATTTATCACTTCTTGTTTCGTTTCCTGTTGTATTTCCTCTTCTACAGATTTTTCCGCAATTTCCTCTGTTTGCTGTTCTGCCGTTTGCTCTGTTTCTTCCTTGTTTCCCCCGTTATTCTCTTCTTTCGTCATTTCTTCTATCTTTTTTTCACATGCTTTGACCGATTCGAGAATCTCCTGAACTTGTTCTTCCATCTCTTTCTCCCATTTCATATCTTCCAATGCTTTTTTTCTGTCCTGTTCAGTTTCACTGCGTTCCCCCGGTATTTTTTCTGCATCGTCTGGTTTCTGATCTTGCACTGCTGTTTCACTTTTCAAAACTGTATTGTTGCCTTCTCTTCCTCGGCTCATCCCGATTCCTGCTGCCGCAATTACTGCCCCGGTAGCAAATAAAAGAACCGCCAGTTTGACATTCCGAAATTTTAGCTTCTGTTCCGGATTCCATTCCTCGCGTTCCTCCGGAAGATCACGTATCACCTGGCTGATCTTATCATAATGCCGTCTTCCGCCATCGGTACAACGTTCAATGATCCTCTCCAATCTGCGTTCTTCACTTCTGCTAAGTTCCGGGATCTGCTCTGTATATGCCAGTAAAAACTGCAAAATTTTACCATATCCGAACAAATCTACCGAACAATTCTTCTTGCTTCCTGACGCTGTCGGGCGGATAAAATGACTTCTCACCGCTTTCTGCTGCATCTTCTTCATAACAAATTCATTTTCCTGTGCATCCGGATTTAAAAGCAGCAATTCTCCTTCTTCTGTCACAACAATACTATATGGGGTCAGACAACGATAATTCTGCCCACGTCTCGACTGCTGATACTTTCTTATTTCTCCGGCAATTTGTCGGAACCATTCAAATAACACCGCTTTATCCAACTGTGTATTATCCCGCAGATAATAAATCAAAAGTTCTCCCTGCAGGCAATCGATACTTGGCTGGCATTCGGTTCCTTTTTCCACGAAGCGAAGTACTTCATACATTTTTTCCATATTTAATTCTACTGCAATCTGTCATCTAAACGTGTGCGGCCCCACACCGCACACGATACAATACCTGTCCAATTGAAAATTATCAGAATCTGATACGAACTACTCTTCAGAATCTTTCCTGATTCTTCAGTCAGAACGACTGAAGTGTGACTCTCATATTAATTGAATTCTTCCAGTCTGTCAAGAGCTGCGGCAACAACTTTATCCATGTCATAATATTTATAATCTCCCAGTCTTCCGCCAAAGATTACATTTTCTTCCTTTTCTGCAAGCTTCTTGTATTCTTCAAACAATGCATTATTCTTCTCATCATTTACCGGATAATATGGCTCCATGCCAACACTCCATTCTGATGAATACTCTCTGGAAATAACTGTCTTCTCCTGTTTGCCAAACTCAAAATGCTTATGCTCGATAATTCTTGTATACGGAACTTCACGCTCTGTATAATTGACAACAGCATTTCCCTGATAGTTCTCACAATCAAGAACTTCTGTCTCAAATCTGACAGAACGATACTCCAATGCTCCCAGCTGATATCCAAAATATTCATCGATCATTCCTGTAAAAATAATCTTCTCTGCAATCTCCGGATTCTCTTTTCTGAATTCAAAGAAATCAATCCCTGTGCGAACTTCTGTCTCTTCCAGCATCTTCTCAACGATTGCTGTATAACCGCCAACCGGAATTCCCTGATATCTGTCATTGAAATAGTTATTATCATAAACAAATCGGAATGGCAGACGTTTGATAATAAATGCCGGAAGTTCTGTACACTTTCTTCCCCACTGTTTCTCTGTATAACCCTTGATCAGCTTCTCATAGATATCTCTTCCGCCAAGAAAAAGTGCCTGTTCCTCCAGATTCTGTGGATCTGTGATTCCTGTCTCTTTGCGCTGTTTTTCAATAATCTCTTTTGCTTCCTGTGGTGTGCGGATATTCCACATCTTACTGAATGTATTCATATTAAATGGCAGGTTATAAAGTTCATCTTTATAAACTGCTACCGGTGAATTGATGTAATTATTAAATTCCGCGAACTGGTTCATGTAATCCCATATCTTTTTATCAGACGTATGGAAAATATGCGCACCATATTTATGTACATGGATTCCTTCTATGTCCTCACAGTAAATATTTCCTGCAATATGATCTCTTCGGTCAATCACAAGACATTTCTTCCCTTTTTTCTTTAATTCATGTGCCATGACAGCTCCATAAAGACCTGCTCCGACAATCAGATAATCGTATTCTTTCATTTACTCCTTCTTTCCGCAGAACGATTGTCTGAATCCGGTAAAATTCAGAGATAACCTTTCTGCCTTCTTTCTTTTCATATTACGGTGTGCTTATGATAACACATTTTCTAATAAATTTGAATCTCTATCAAAAATACGGTATACTTAACAGCAAAAGGAGGATGAATTATGCTTATAAAAAATGGTTTTCTAATTGATCCTGCATCTGATACAGAACGTCTTGTCGACCTTCGCATCACAGACGGTCTGATCCAGACACTCGCAGATGCCGGAACTCTGACACCTGAAAATGGAGAGGATGAGCTTGATGCTGCAGGACTTATGATTTCTCCAGGACTTGTTGACACACACATTCATTTCCGTGATCCCGGATTTACTTATAAAGAAGATCTCCATACCGGATCTCTTGCAGCTGCTGCCGGTGGATTTACTTCCGTGATCTGTATGGCAAATACTTCACCGGTCATCGATTCTGTTCCGGTTCTCAAAGAACTGATGGAACGGGAGGCTTTGGAAGACATCCATATTTTCCAGGCTGCTGCTGTCTCCTGCGGACTCAAGGGTGAAGAGATGACTTCTATGAAGGAACTTGCCGCTGCCGGTGCCTGTGGATTCACAGATGACGGAATTCCTCTTAAGAATGCTGCCTTTCTCTATAAGGCAATGGAAGAGGCGAAGGCACTTGACCTTCCGATCAGTCTTCATGAAGAAGATCCTGCATTTATTGAAACAAACGGAATCAACCACGGACCTGTATCTGATGCGCTGGGCATCTACGGATCTCCTTCGATTGCTGAAGAATCTCTTGTTGCCAGAGATTGTCTGCTGGCGCTTCGTTCCGGTGCACAGGTCGTGATCCAGCATATCAGCTCCGGACAGTCCGTTGAACTGGTACGCACCTTTAAAGCTATGGGAGCAAATCTACATGCAGAGGCAACTCCGCATCATTTCACTTTGACAGATGAAGCTGTGTTAAAATACGGCTCTCTTGCCAAGATGAACCCGCCGCTTCGTACAGAAAAGGATCGTCTTGCTATCATTGAAGGTCTCAAAGACGGTACGATCGATCTGATTGCTACAGACCATGCGCCACACAGTACGGAAGAGAAATCCCGTCCTATCACCCAAACACCAAGCGGTATTATTGGTCTTGAGACTTCCCTTGCTCTCGGAATCACTTCCCTTGTACGTCCGGGACACCTGACATTAAGCCAGCTGATCGAGAAGATGACGATCAATCCTGCCAACCTGTATCACCTTCCGTGCGGTTCTGTCACAGAAGGGAAAGCAGCTGATCTTGTACTGTTTGATCCTAATGAGAAATGGATTCCTGAGACTTATGCCTCTAAGTCTTCCAATTCTCCATTTACCGGATGGGAATTGTATGGAAAAGTAAAATATACAATCTGTGATGGAAAGATTGTATACAAGGATTAATCTAAGAGGTCCCCTGCAGAATCTTTCATTTCCGCAGGGGACCTCTTCTTTGCTCATTAATCCTCGATCGCTGTTACTGTATAATCTTTGTCTTCGACTGTCTTTTTCAGCACTTCATTACTGATTTCGGAATTCAGTGTCACAACCGCTGTTCCTGCCTCATGGCTGACTTCTGCTGTATCAACCTGCTCAAGTGCCTCGAGAGCTTTCTTCACAGCCGCCTCACAGTGTCCACACATCATTCCTTCGATTTTCATTGTCTTTGTCATCTTTGTCTCCTCCTTGTTTTCTGACTCATTTTTGTCTGCTAAGACAATATCTGAAACAGTATTTTCTGCTGTTTCTACCTTTTTCATCTTTCTTTTTCTGTCTTTGCTGGCATCGTACATTTTAAACAGATTCAGTCTCAATGCATTTGTCACTACACAGAAACTGGACAGGCTCATTGCCGCCGCTCCGAACATCGGATTTAATTTCCAACCAAAGACCGGGATCCAGATTCCTGCTGCCAGTGGAATTCCTATCACATTATAGAAAAATGCCCAGAACAGATTCTCATGAATGTTGCGCAATGTTGCACGGCTCATACGGATTGCCGCCGGCACGTCACTTAACCGGCTCTTCATCAGCACAACATCCGCTGCATCGATTGCAATATCTGTCCCCGCTCCAATGGCAATTCCCATATCTGCCCTGGTCAGTGCCGGTGCGTCATTGATACCGTCACCTACCATCGCAACCTTTCCTTTTTCTTTCAGCTTGCGGATCACCTGTTCTTTTCCTTCCGGAAGAACACCTGCGATCACTTCATCCACACCTGCCTGCTCACCAATTGCCTTCGCTGTGCGCTCATTATCTCCGGTCAGCATAACAACATGGATTCCCATATTCTGAAGTTCTTTCACTGCCTGTGGACTATCTTCCTTGATCACATCCGCAACTGCGATCATGCCAAGGAACTGCTCATTCCTTCCAAAGAACAGCGGGGTCTTTCCTTGCTGTGCCAACCGTTCCGCCTGTTCTTTTATGCTGGCAGAAATCTTCATTTTGTCTGAAATGAATTTAAAATTGCCTCCGTACAGCCAGTCCTCTCCAAGTTTTCCTGACAGACCATTTCCCGGAACTGCCTGAAACTGTGTGGTTTCACTTTTCTGCTCTGCTTCCCCTTTTTCTTCTGCCTTTGCAAGAATTGCCCGGGCAAGCGGATGCTCACTTTTCTTCTCCAATGCATTTGCAAAAAATAATAATTCATGTTCTGTCATTCCGTCCGCAGGGAGCAGATCCGTCACCTTCGGTTCTCCACTTGTGATTGTTCCTGTCTTATCCAGTGCGACAATCTCCGTCTTTCCTGTCTCTTCCAGCGAAACAGCTGTCTTAAACATGATTCCATTCTTCGCGCCCATTCCATTTCCAACCATAATTGCAACCGGAGTGGCCAGACCTAATGCACACGGGCAGCTGATCACCAGAACAGAAATTCCCCTTGCAAGTGCAAATCCAACAGACTCTCCGACAAGCAGCCATACGATCATTGTGACAATTGCAATAGAAATAACTGTCGGAACAAATACTCCTGAAACTTTATCTGCCACTTTGGCAATTGGCGCTTTTGTTGCTGCCGCATCACTTACCATCTGAATAATCTGTGATAATGTTGTATCCTCGCCAACTCTCGTCGCCTCGCAACGCAGAAAACCTGACTGATTCATTGTAGCCGCAGACACTTTATCCCCTTCTGCTTTATCTACCGGTATACTCTCTCCGGTCAGGGCAGCTTCATCTACTGCACTGTTTCCTTCCAGAACAATTCCATCCACCGGAATATTCTCCCCCGGTCTTACAACAAACTGATCTCCTCTTCTCACCTGGTCAATCGAAACTTCCTGTTCTTTTCCATCACGTAGGAGCGTTGCTGTCTTTGGTGCCAGCTTCATGAGGCTTTTTAATGCATCTGTTGTCTTTCCCTTTGAATGCGCTTCAAGCATCTTTCCGACTGTGATCAACGTTAAAATCATTGCTGCTGATTCAAAATAAAATTCATGCATCAGCTCCATCACATGATCCATATCACCTGCCGTCTGCGCTGCTGTCATAGCGAATAATGCATACACGCTATATCCATAAGATGCACCTGCACCAAGTGCAACCAGCGTATCCATATTTGGTGCTCTATGGATCATGCCTTTATATCCACTGATAAAAAACTTCTGATTGATCACCATAACGATTGTCGTTAACAGGAGCTGCGCCAGCCCCATCGCCACATGATTCCCTTCCAGAAATACCGGAAGTGGCCAGCCCCACATCATATGCCCCATTGACAGATACATGAGCGGAATCAAAAAACACAAAGAAGCAATCAGACGCCTTTTCATCTTCGGTGTCTCCCTGTCTTTCAACGCATCTTCCGCACAGTTCTGCTCACTTTGATTCATCCCATGCCCTTCATTCTTTGCAGATTTCAACGTTGCCCCATATCCAGCTTCCTCAACAGCCGCAATGACCGCATCTACTGTTGCTGTGCCTTCCACTCCCATGGAATTCGTCAGAAGACTGACTGAACAGTTCTCAACTCCGGGGACTTTCCCAACTGCCTTCTCAACACGGGCACTGCAGGCTGCACAACTCATTCCCGTCACATTATATTGTTCCATCTTACTCCTCCTTCAAGTTGTGATCCGGACTTTTTGTGCCAGATCTCTCTTCAGATCTCTCTTCAGATCTTTTATCGCATCAATTTCTGAAGTGTCGTCACGAGCTCGTCAATCGTTTCATCTTTTCCATCCCGGATATCATCTGCCACACATGTCCGGATATGGTTTGCCAAAAGCACTTTATTGAAACTATTCAGAGCCGCATTCACCGCAGATACCTGAATCAGAATATCCGGACAATACGCGCCTTCTTCAACCATCCTTCGAACTCCCCTGACTTGTCCTTCAATTCTACTCAGACGATTCATCAGATCTTTATATTCTTTTTCCGGTCGATCCTTTGTCTTGTGACAACATCCCGGACAGACTTTCTTTTCTTCCATTGTATTTCTCCTATCGTATAACCCCCAGGGGGTATATTTTCTAATTATTAGTATATACCCCCTACAGGTATATTTCAAGTGCTTTTTAACAAAAAGTTATTGTTCATGCTACGTGCGGTTGCTGCTTACGCTATATGCGGCCGGCAACAACAAAGAAGCTGTCATGGAACATTTCACAATTGTATCTATGTTCCATGCAGCTTCTCTGCAATCCATTATTATGTTCGTTATTATATTTCCTGACAAATCTGTCTTATTCTACACTCTTGAGTGATTCAACCATGTTAATCTTCTTTAACTTAAAATACATCACTCCATTGACAAACAAAGAAAAGGCCACTGTCAGAAGAAAGGCATACAAGAAACTTGGTGGATCGATATTTCGTCCAAACATAACCGAATCAATCTCCACTGTCTCAACAATAAAGCGGTGCAGAATTTTTCCGATCAACAATCCTGCCAGTGCCCCAATCAAGGTCAGCAGGATATTCTCTCTGTAAACATAAGAAGAAACTTCCTTGTCATAAAATCCAAGTACCTTTAATGTTGCCAGTTCTCTCTTTCGCTCTGTAATGTTAATATTATTCAGATTATACAGCACTACAAATGCCAGCATTCCTGCTGAAATAATCAATACAACAATCACGATGTCCAGACTCTCCAGCATATGATCCACCTGCTTTTTCAGGCTTGTCGTATAGCTGATGCTAAGTGTTCCATCACACTTCATTATATTTTCGCCGACATCCTTTGCCTCCTCTGTTGTACGGTCCTGAGTTCTATAATAAATTGAATTATAGGCCGGAGCCTCACCGAATGTCTTTTCATAGACTTCAGATGTCATATAGAGATAATGTCCCATATAGTTCTCACAGATTGCGCTGATCAAGACTGTTTTCTCTCCATCATCTGTATCAATCGTTAATTTATCACCGACATTGACTTCCAGCAGTTTCGCTACTTTTTCAGTCAGGATTGCTCCTTTATTATCCAAGGAATAAATTTCTTTTGTCTTCCGATCCCGGATCACGACAAACTTTTTGAATGCTTCTACATCTTTTGGTACATCTAAATAAACTTCCTGAGAAGACTCTCCTGAACTGACCTCAATATTTTTCAAAAGATTTTCTGCAGTCACTGATACCTTCTTATCCGTATCCAGTTCTTTCTGAACCTCAATTCTCTCTTCTTCTGTCACATCTTCCTTTAAAATAACGTCTCCATCATAAAGCTGAATCTGTTCGTATTGAAGCGGAACGATTGCTGAAATAGAATCTTTTAATCCAAAACCAAACAACATCATGCCCATACAACCGCCAATTCCAAATACTGTCATGAAGAAGCGTTTTTTATACCGCACCAGATTACGCACGGTCGATTTCCATGTAAAATTCAGATTTTTCCAGATAAACGGAACTCGTTCCAGAAATACTCGTTTTCCCTGTTTTGGTGTCGGCGGACGCATCAATTCTGCTGCCTGCTCTCGTAATTCTTTCATACATGAGAACAGTGTTGCGATTACTGTACATGCAAGTGCCGCTGCACATGCTGTTACAGCATAATACAAATTATACGGGATCACAACATCATACATATGACGATACAAGATCTTATATGCAGTGATAATGATATATGGAATTATCTTTTCTCCAATCAGAATTCCGAAAACACCACCGGTTAATGTCGCAAGGATCGCATACCAGAGATATTTTCCAACAATTGAAGCATTTCCATATCCGAGAGCCTTCAAAATACCGATCTGCGTTCTCTCCTCCTCTACCATTCGTGTCATTGTTGTCAGACTGATCAATGCTGCAACAAGGAAGAAAATGAGTGGGAACACTTTACCGATTGCCCGCATACGGTCTGCATTATCTCCGTATCCACTGTATTCTGTCAGATTGTTCCTATCATAGACATACCACTTTGGCTTTTCAAGATCATCTATCTTCTGCTGTGCTTTCGCAAGCTCTTCTCTTGCTTCTGTAATCTGCCGTTCTCCATCTTCAATCTTCTTCTGAGCTTCTATACGACCTTCCTCATACTCTGCCCAACCGTCTTCCAGCTCCTTTGTTCCGCTGCTTAATTGCTGCTGTGCCTCATCAATCTTCTTCTGTCCCTCACTGATCTGCTGCCATCCGCTGTCAATCTGCTGCTGACCGGACATAATCTGCGCCTTTGCCTGATCTATCTGCCGACTTGCGGTAAGGATTGCAGCATCCCCCTGTGTCAGCACATCCGTCAGTTTCTGTATATTATCCTGTAATACCGGAATACCCGCTTCAATCTGAGCTATCCCGGCTTCAACTGCTGGAAGTCCTTCGTTGATCTGCGTCAATCCGGCTTCGATTTTTGTCTGGTTTTTCTGAATTTCCGCTTCGGCAGCTTTCGCCTCCAGTTCCATTTTATCCAGATTTGCTTTCCATTCAGTCAACTTCTCTTCCATTGCTGTTTTTTCAGCTTCCAACTGTTCTAACTGAGCTTTTAATTCCGGATCTTCTTCTCCTGCTTCCTGCTTCCGGTCGTATTCTTCTTTCAGTGCCTCATAGTTCTGTAAAAGAAGTTCATACTGTGTATTTAATTCTTCATAAGACTGTTTCATCGGCTGATAAATCTGCTGATACGCGGACTGATAGTCTTCTGCCTGTTGCTGCAATTCTTCCTTTGCTTTCAGAAGCTCATCTTTCTTTTGCTGCATCTGTGTCTGTTGCTCTAAAAGCTCTTGTCTCTGATCTTCCAGACTTTCTTCCTGCTCTTTCAGTTGTGCCAGCTGATTTCTTAATGTTGTAAGTGTAATCTGTTTTTCGCTAAGTTCCTGTGCTCCCTGCTCAACTTGTGCTTTGGACTGATCCAGTTTCTTTTGTTTTGATACCAGAAGATTTCTCGACTGCTCCAGTTCAAGCTTCGAAGCTGCCAGCTGATTTCTTCCCCGTTCAAGCTCTTTCTGCGCTGCATCAAGTTTCTCTCTTGCACTTGCAAGTTCTTCTTCTGCCTCTTCTTTTCCATCCGCCAGATCCTGCTCTGCCTGAGCTAACTCTTCTTGTGCTTCATCCACTTTTTCCTGCGCTGTCGAAACAATCTCATCATATCTGGCCTGTTCTCTTTCCGCTTTAATTGCCTGAACCTTTTTCAGCACAGAATCCACATGTTCTTCATATTCTTTCGTAAATGCAGTCGCTTCCTTTGCACCTTCAACTTGCACTGTAATCTCTGTATACACATCTAATGAAAATGCTTTCTCCGGAACGCAAAGAAAGGCACTGACACTTCCATTTCCGATTGTTGTACTGCCTCTGTGAAATGCAATATACTCCGGACTGCTGACCGTACCAACAATGGTAAATGTATCTGTCTTGAGTGTATCTTCCAAAGAATCCGAAGTCCCACTCGATAATGTGATCTTATCCCCAATCTTCAGATTCTTTCCATCCAGATAATCTGCATCTATTACACATTCATTTTCCTTTTCTGGAAGCCTGCCATCTTCTAACTGAACTTGATTCATCTTATCCTGGAGCGCCATAACATGAACTGCTACCTGGTTTCCCCGAATCGTACAAAGTACATCTGTTGCATAGCTTCCTTCTGCATCCAATACACCATCCACAGCACGAATTGCATCCAGATCATCTTCTGTCAGTCCCATTGTACTCATTACCTGAATATCCATCAGGTTCTTCTCATCGAAATATGCATCTCCTGAATATCTCATATCCGGCTCTGATGCACGAATTCCGGAAAAGAATGCACATCCTATCGCAACAATAAAGAAAATGGATAAAAAACGTCCAAGGCTATGACGGATCTCCATATAAAAGTTTTTTCGTAATGCTTTCTTCATCCACATCCCCTACCATTCAATTTCATCAATCGAAGTCGGATTCTCATTAGATTCCATTCTTGCTACCTGTCCATTTTTTATATGAATCAATCGATCTGCCATCGGCGCAAGTGCCTGATTATGTGTAATGATAATAACTGTCATTCCCTTTTCTCTACACATATTCTGAAGTAATTTCAAAATTGATTTTCCTGTATTGTAATCCAATGCACCTGTTGGCTCATCACAAAGCAAAAGCTTTGGGTTCTTCGCTAATGCTCTCGCGATTGAAACTCGCTGCTGCTCACCGCCGGAAAGCTGTGCCGGAAAATTATTCTTCCGTTCCCCCAGACCAACTTCCTCCAAAACTGCCTGTGCATCCAACGGATCCTTACTGATCTGCAACGCAAGCTCAACATTTTCCAATGCGGTCAGATTCGGCACAAGATTATAAAACTGAAAAACAAATCCGATGTCATCTCTGCGGTATCCTGTCAGCTGTTTGGAATTATAAGCTGTAATATCTTTTCCATCTACATACAGCTTCCCGCTTGTTGCCGTATCCATTCCACCGAGAATATTAAGCACAGTTGTCTTACCTGCACCACTTGGTCCAACGATTACAACAAGTTCTCCCTGCTCAATCGAAAAGCTGATGTGATCCACTGCATGAATCTCAACTTCACCCATTTTATAAGTTTTCGTGATATCCTGCACTTTAACGAATTCCTTCATCTACATTCTCCTGACTCTTTTTCTCTTCTTCTGCATCTCTCCTGGCAAGCAGTCTGTTACTCTTTTCTTCGATTCTCTACAGACGCAGTTTCTCCCACTCTTCTCCTGCACCGAATGTCTCATGAAAACGTTCCGGAAGCGGTGTATCCTGGAATAATTTCTTCTGATACTGTACGATCAGACTCGCAGCTAACGGCACTGCACCTGAATATTGCCGTTTTAAAACCTTACAATATTTCTGACATAACGGATCTGGCTTTACACTCATCACTATGTCATGCAATGAATCGTATTTTCCCACTGCCTTCATCCCAAGAAACAACGCTTTTCGCTTTCCAGATGTCGGTGCCAGAAACAGCTTATGATAAAAAACCATCCCTTTTAATGCCTTATAGATCTGCTCGGCTGTTACATCTTTGAAAAATGGTGCGATCACTTCCGCATACTCCATCTTAGGATGAATATGCTTCGCTGTCAGATAGCGCAAAGGATCATGATAATCTTCCGTCAGCATCATTCGATCCAGCTCCATCTCAATCTCATTGTGTGAAACTCTTCCTACCTGCATAATTTTTTCAACATAAGGATGACATTCACTGTCCAAAGCAAAATGACAGATAAATCCATAAATATATGCACGCGCAGCAGACGGATCTTTTGCTTTTTCAATCACTTCAACTGCATGATGGAAAAACTCATCGGCAAATTGTTCATGAAGTGTATGCCCCTGTTCATTCACCGGATCTTTCTTTAATGCATTATAATAAAATAAGATATCCGGTCCATGTAACCCAATATCAAACAACTCTCTATGCGCTTCTATAGAATTCTGAAGGGGTCTTGGAAGTGCGCTGAGCACCTCTTTTCCGAATTTATAATGTGCGTATGTTGTTGGCATAAGAAACCTCTCCTTTTTCTGAATTTTCTTGTTAAGATTTATAATTACTCATATTATTATATTAACACATTCTTCCCTGTCTGACAGTAATTATCTTTATAAAAAATATGTGAAATGATATTAAAAATGCTAATTTTTTACGTTACTGTTCAAGGACTAACTGAACTTAAGAAAACCGATGGTGTAAACTGGGAAACAGCTAAAGCCATCGGTTTTCTTTATCCAAATATCCTGGACACTCTGTCAAATATATTTTCTGGTGCAAGGCATTCCTGATGATCCGTTCCATAATTATAAAAGGTCCGGTCATGATCGTGTACAAGGATCCCCTGGTAATCTTCAGTGACCGTGTCCTTTACCCCTTCATGCCCTTTTTTCTCACGGGCAAAATACAGGGCTTTTCCATCTCCTGGAGCTCCTGTTTCGTTTTCTTCTGCATTTTTTCAAACTCCAGAAGCATATCTTCCAGTACCTGGAACCAGTAATTACGGACACGTATCGTTTCCTTATGGGCATCCGCCGCTTCTTTCTACAGTTCCAGGATTCTAGATCCATATCCCCTGCATTCCTTCTGATGAAGCTCTTTCAGCCGGACATATCTTTCTCCGGATTCCTGTTCTTTATTTCTGGTCTGTGCAGTTTTCAGGCGGCACAGGAGTGTAATACGGTCATAAGCATCAGGCATACTTTTTCCCCCGGCATAGTTTTATCTTTCAGACGCTGCTGATAATATCTGTGATCTTTGAAATATGGTCTTCCAGAAATTCGATCATTTCTTTCTGCTTCTGGATAAACTCTTCCTGGATCTCAATCTGCTTGAGATAACCGTCAAAAAATATGCCTGAAAGATAATCTTTTGTGTATAAGCTTTCAGAAAAGGAACAGCAGAAAAAACTATAAACACAGTTTTTTCTGCTGAACATGATTATCCACAATATAAAAATTCGTCACTTTTTACAATGACTTATGCATACCCTTGAACAGTAACAGGCAATCGTATGGATCATTTTTTTTACATCCAGTGGTTTGGCTAAATGTGCGTTCATACCACAGTCCAGTGCATGGCGTACATCCTCTGCAAAAGCATTA
>OGXW01001499.1_pt1 | contig 17599 bp, 16 predicted proteins | sample 1576341 | NCBI WGS metagenome assembly OGXW01 (sample SAMEA3541592, study PRJEB24748) | human gut metagenome | biome: human gut; feature: human-associated habitat; material: faeces | place: China | collected 2012
GATTCAAAGTTTTCCGCCTCCACCCGGTACCAGCTGAAAGCGGAGTGGCTCTGCGTTTTCAGCACCACGTTGCGCACCAGGTCTTCCACAAAGACGGGGTTTTCATAAGCCTTTTCCGTCACCCATTTTTCATCCGGCCTTTTCAGCACGCTGTACAGGGAACAGCTGGCGCAGGATTCCACCAAGTCAATCAGGTCTTCAATCCAGACGGGCCGGGAGGCGAAGCGCACGGAGTAGGTGACCAGCCCGCGCTGGTTGTGGGCCCCATAGGCGCTCATGGCCTTGGAACAGGGGCAGAGCGTCGTCACCGGGACGACCACCGTCAGCTTGAAGTCCGCCAGCTTGTTGTCCGCTTCCGCCTCCATCTCAAACCGGACCACGTAGTCCATGAGCCCTTCAATTCCGGTTACGGGGGCGTTTTTGGCGCGGAAGAACGGAAACTCCATTTCCACATGGGAGCGGCGCGCGGACAGGCGGCGGAGCAGTTCCCGGGGAATGGCCAGGGCCGTATGCACGTCCAGCAGGGGGCCGTGCTGGTGCAGGGCCTCCACAAAGCGGCTCATGTGCGTGCCCTTGAACGAGGCGGGCAGATCCACACCAAGGTCCACCCGGGCCACGGTCTGGCGGCTGCCCTGGGCGCGGTCGCGCACCAGCAGGGGCACGGTGATGCCGCGGATGCCGACGCGGTCGATATTGATGGGAACCTTGGGGGCATGGCGTTGCACGTCTTCCATTATGCGAGATCCTGTCCTGTAGTTGTACCGCTGAAGGTGCCGTGCTTGACACCCTTGCAGGAAATGAGCTTGTCGGCCAGCGCCCGCACGCGGGCGGCCTCGCCTTTGAGGATGAGCACCTCAAGGCAGTTGTGATGGTCCAGATGCACATGCAGGGTGGCGATGATGATGTCATGCTCGTCGTGCTGCATCTGGGTCAGGCGGCGGGCCAGGTCGTTCTTGTGATGGTCATAGACCAGGGTCAGCGTGCCTGCGCCCTGGCCGTCGGCCTGTTGCCACTCCTCGGCCACAAGGGCCTTGCGGATGAGGTCACGGATGGCTTCGGAGCGGTTGCTGTAGCCCTTGACGGCGCACAGGGCGTCGAAAGGTTCCAGCAGCTCTTCATCCAGAGAAGGCGACAAATCGTCGGGCGGCGCCTCAACAATCACACAGCAGCTGGCAAAGCAGCTTTATACGCCGCCCAGCCGCGGACTGTGGTCGCGCGCCATTCAGAAACCGGTGGAATGGATGATTGCCATAAAGCTGGAGCGCTTCTACACCAAAGGTGAGATAATAAACATGTATCTCAACCGCTTCGACTTCCTCAACAATGCTGTGGGCATAAAAACGGCTGCCAATGTATATTTCGGCAAAGAGCCGGGCAACCTGGAGCCTCAGGAAGCGGCTATGCTGGTGGGTATGCTGAAGAACCCGAGCTATTACAACCCGCTGCGTCATCCCGACCGCGCCAAAGCGCGCCGCAATGTGGTGCTTGACCAGATGGTGAAGGCCGACAAGCTGACGGTGGCTGAGGCCGAACGCTATAAGGCCATGCCGTTAGGCATAGACTATCACCGCGTGGACCACAAGGAGGGCATAGCGCCTTATATGCGCGAGGAGATTCGGCGCATGATGACGGCCAAGAAGCCGGTGCGTCCGCAACCGGGCGACTACAGCAACCGTCTGGCCTATACGCTGGCGCTGAGCAACTACAACACCGACTCCACTATGTGGGCCAACGACCCGCTCTACGGATGGGTGGAGAAGAATCCGAAACCGGACGGCACATTCTACAACATTTACAAGGATGGTCTGCGCATCTACACCACTCTCGACGTGAAGATGCAGGAATATGCCGAAGAGACGGTGATGGAACAGCTTGGCGGCGTGTTGCAGCCGGCGTTCACAGCCGAGAAACGCGGACAGAAATACGGACCTTACACCACGGTTGCTTCGGAGCTGCCCAAGGGTGGCGCCAAGTGGCTGGTAGACAACGCTATAAAGAAAACTGAGCGTTACCGCATAATGAAGGAGGCCGGCAAGAGCGAGGAGGAGATTGCCAAGGTATTCAACACGCCGATAGACATGGAAATCTTCACGTACACCACTGAGGTGAAGAACGGCAAGCGTGTAATAGGCACATCGACCAAATCGGCGCACATGTCGCCGCGCGACTCTCTGCTCTACATGAAATCGATTCTGCGCACGGGCATGATGGCCATGGACCCCATAACAGGCTATGTGAAAGCCTACGTGGGCGGACCCGACTTCCAGTTCTTCCAGTATGACATGGTAAGCCGCGGACGCCGTCAGATAGGTTCTACGGCAAAGCCTTTCCTCTATACCTTGGCCATGGAGCAGCCCGGCGACGAATTTACGCCGCAGACCATGATGCAGAACACGCAGCCTGTCTATAACGGCTGGGCACCGCGCAACGGCCGTGGAGGCGGCGGCTACATCTCGCTGCTGAATGCGCTGACAACGTCGAACAACTGGATTTCGGCCCGTCTGATTCATGCCCTCGGCCCAGAACAGTTGGTGAAGAAGGAGCGTATGTTCGGCATCACGGGCTATATGGAGCCGACGCTGCCTCTCTGTCTGGGCACCAACGACGTTACGGTGCGCGAGATGGTGGGTGCCTATTCGGCCTTTGCCAACAAGGGTGTGCGCACACAGCCTGTTCTGGTAACCAAAATCACCGATGCATCGGGTCAGACTCTCTGGGCCAACACTCCGCACCGTGTGGAGGTAACCAACGAGGATGCTTACCGCAAGATGGTTCAGATGCTCTGCAATGTGGTGAAAGCGGGTACGGGCCGCGGCCTGTCGAGTTTCGGCATATCAGCCCAGACGGGTGGCAAGACGGGTACCACCAACACCAACTCCGACACCTGGTTCATAGCCTTTACTCCGCAGATTGTGGTAGGTGTATGGGTTGGCGGCGAGGAGCGTTACATTCACTTCAACACCATGACACTGGGTCAGGGCGCCAAATCGGCTCTGCCTATGTATGGCAAGTTCATGCAGAAGGTCTATGGCGACCCGAGTCTGGGCTACAGCCAGAGTGCGGTGTTTGACGTGCCTGTAGACTCCTATTACGAAGGCGGAGGACATACCTCTTCCAACAACGACGGAGGCGGGGAACACGTGGAAGGCGTGTTCGACTGACCCCGAATAACACGAGATAAAACAAGTAATCAACCATAAAATCAACCAAAGGACCTGAAAAATGCAAAAAGTGCTGAAAGTAAGAGACCTTACGCTTCGCGACGGACAGCAATCGCTCTTCGCCACGCGTATGAAGCAGGAGAATATTGACAAACTTCTGCCGCTTTACCAGGAGGCAAAATTCTACATTATGGAAGTATGGGGCGGCGCCGTACCCGACTCTGTAATGCGTTATCTGGGCGAGAGCCCCTGGGACCGTCTTCGTGCATGCTCCAAAGCGATGAAAGGCATATCGCTGCTGAGCGCCCTGAGCCGCGGACGTAACCTCTTCGGCTATGTGCCTTATCCTGATTCAGTGCTGGAAGGATTCTATAAAGAAGCCATCAAAAACGGCCTGAACATCATGCGTATCTTCGATGCCCTCAACGACATCGACAACATTAAATCTTCAATCCGCCTCATCAACGAACTCGGCGGCATAGCCGACGCAGCTGTTTGCTACACCGTTGACCCGAAGGGTGCTGAAGAGAAGATCTTCACCGACGAATATTTCGTAAACAAAGCGAAAGAGATGGAGGCCATCGGCGCCAAGATGATTTCGCTCAAAGACATGGCAGGCCTGGTAAATCCGGCCCGCATCTATTCTCTGATGCCGAAGCTGAAAGAGGCACTGGGCGTGCCCGTTGACTTCCACACCCACTGCACCCCCGGCTACGGTCTGGCATCAGTACTCACCGCCATCATCCAGGGCGTAGACATCGTCGACACCAACATCTGGTGGTTCGGCGGCGGCTCAGCAGCTCCTGCCATTGAGCTTATCTGGATCTTCTGCCAGAAGCTCGGCATCCAGCTCGACGTGAACATGGAGGCAGTAGCCAAGATTCGCAAAGAACTGGCTAACGCCCGCGAGGCTCTGGGCGAATTCGACCTCAACCGTCACCACTGGCCCTACGACTTCGACAAATGGTATGCAACTATGCCGAAAGAAATCGACGCACAGTTCGACCGCGCCATCGAAGCAGCCAAGGCTTGCGACGAAGAGACTCTTCTCGACGCCTGCCATCGCATAGAGGCATACTTCGGCTTCCCGCGTCCCAACGAGCTGGTTAAGAACGCAGAGGTTCCCGGCGGCATGTACACCAACATGGTAGCCAACCTTCGCGCCCTCGACGCAGAAGACGTACTGGAAGAGGCTATGGCTCTCATCCCGAAGGTACGCCGCGACGCCGGTCTGGTGCCTCTGGTAACTCCTACTTCGCAGATTGTAGGCTCACAGGCTGTGAATCTGGCTCTCGACCGCCGCAAAGGTCTGGCCGACTACACCTCGAAGAACAAACAGTTCGAGAACCTGGTTAAGGGCGAATACGGCAAGACTCCCGTGCCTGTAGACCCGAAGTTCCGCGAGCAAATCACCGGCGACGCTCAGGAGAAACCTTACGACGTAAACTCCTACAAGAAACCGGAGAACCCCGAACTGCCCGAATGCAACGGCAAGAAGCTGGCTGAGAATGAAGAGGAATACCTGCTTCTCGAACTCCTTCCCCAGGTAGCCACCACGTTCCTGAAGAACAAACGTCAGGCCGAATGCGGCATCAAGAAAGAGGCTCCCGCAGCAGCCGGCGCAGAAGCCGAAGTTGAGGTTGCCGACTTTGATCCGGACTTCACCGAAATAGCTCCCATGGGCGGCAAGATTCTTGAAATCACCGTCAAAGAAGGCGACACCGTAAATCCCGGCGACGTAGTGCTGGTTTACGAGGCTATGAAGATGGAGAACGACCTGCAGGCTGAGAAGGGCGGCAAAGTTGCCAAGATTCTCATCGGCGAAGGCGACGTTATGGCCACCGGTCAGCCCATCATCGAATACGAGGCACAGCGCGGTCCCACACTGGTTGCACCCATGGGCGGCAAGGTGCTGGAAATCTCTGTTAAACCCGGCGACACCGTTAAGAACGGCGACGTTGTGCTGGTTTACGAGGCCATGAAGATGGAGAACGACCTGCAGAGCGACATGGAAGGCGTGGTTAAGAACATCCTCATCAAAGAAGGCGATGTGATGTCAACCGACCAGCCCATCATCGAATTCGAAGGCTAATTCCACAGCTTCATAACACCGAGGCTGAGCCAACAATGAAATGGCTCAGCCTCTTTTTTCGTACCCTTTATAATGTAGCTTCAGAAGCACCAAACAGATAGCAAAGGGGGGCTTTGCAGCTGCGGCTAAGAGATGTTTGCGTCAGTTGGCAAAATCGACCGAGAGGCCGAACTGCAGACGGCGCGGATTCATGGGGTAACCCGGCATGTAGAAATAGTTGGTGCCGAACCAGCCTTGGTTTACATGGCTCCACAGCACGAAGAAGCGGCAGCGGTAGAGCTTTGCGGTAACATAGGCATTGCAAAAGGCATAATTGCCCACCTTTGTGCCGTCGCCGAGGCGGAAAGCCGTAGTGGCCGGCTGATAAGCGTATGCAGTGTAGCGCGTGTAATAGTCGCAGTCGACGCCTATCTGCAGATGCAGCACACGGAAGGCTCTGAAGTCAAGAAACATATTGGAGTAGACGCTGAGAGCCGGCAACGGCAGCAGCGTCTTGTCGGAGCTTGTCTGGAAGGTGAGCGTGTTGTTCCAGTTCCAGATGCCTATCCTGAAGTTCTGATTCAGCCGGGCAGTAAAGACATGGATGGATTTGCCGGCCTGACGCGGCATGGACAGTGTGTCGAAGTAAATCATGTTCTGCACATTGCGGAAGTCCACTTCCACCGAGGTGTTGGTGCGCGGCGAAATTATCTTTCCGCCGATATTGAACACGCGCGTCTTGCCAAAATTATTTTCCCAGATAAAGTGGTTGCTCACATAGTGATTCAACAGATAAGAGGGCTCTTCGTTGCGGAAACCGATGGAAGCGGCCACCGTAACGGTGTCGCCAAGCAGCCGGTAACGAGCTTTGGCCTCGCCGGCCAGACGCATATCGGCGGCCACGTCGCCAAGGATGCCGAAACGGGCATCGGCACTGTAAGTGAAATGCCGTCCGTTGGTCTTCTCGAGCCTTCCGCCCACCCACAGCAGATTCTGCGACGCCTTGTGCTTGATGCTTCCATAGTATTCGGGCAGCGGCGACAGACTTGTGCCAATCAGTGAATCGGGGCGATACTGAGTGTAACGGCGGTTCTCGTATGTGAGATAGGCCGACAGCGAGAACTTCACCCAGGGCTTGAAACCTTCCATCATCTGCACACCCAAGGTGTTGGCCAGAGCGGAATATGACGTTCGGTCGTTGGACTCCGTTTCATCGAAATATGTGTTGCGCCAGAAATCACGAGCCTCTGCCGCATCACGATTTATGAACTTGTGGCGCCCCTGACGCCAGTCGAAAGCATAGATGAATTTCACCACCGGAATGTAGATTTGCCGGGTGAGAGTGTCGTTGACCTTCTGCTCTTGCCAATATCCGATTTTGTAGGCATGGTTCATGTAGAACTGTGAGGCATGGAGCCGAGTATGAGCCGTGGAGAGGCGCGTGGGAATGGCCTTCGGTTCTATCTTGCTCACACCTCCCTGCAGCTCGGCGGGGTCAGTGATGTATAAGTCGTTGGTAATGCCGCCATTCTCCTTATTGAGCATATTGTTCTGGTCCCAGAAAGCCTGCATCTCATATCTGTCGCCGAGGTAATAGCCGCTCAGACCGTAGATATAATCCTTGGCAGCCTGATAGTCATAAGCGCCCTTTGAATAAAGATAGTCGATATGCGCCCCGATGCCGATGCGCCGGTTGACATTTCCGGCAAAGGTGGCCCGCAGCCTGTCCTGATTGCTCTCGCGGTTGCCGCCGAAGTTGTAGCTTGCCAGCGTCATGGGCACATACACATTATAGAATTTCTGCTTGTGCCCGAGCTGCATCCAGTGGTCGAGGTTCCTGTCGAAGAAGAAGGCACCCGGCTGCTGTTGGTCGATGTAAATGAGGGTATGCGACGGAGCGCCCAGGTTGCCGGTGGAGAGATAGGCGTCAGACTGCATGGAAGGGATGGCCTGCCGCTGATAGTTATACAGCAATGTATCCATATCGGCGGGTTTATGCTGCCCTAAGGGGAAGATAAGTGTCCAGGCCGAACCGTGACGCACTGTATCGGTTTTGGCTTTGGCGGGTTGCTGCGCCCGGGCGCCGGTGATGACAAGAGATATAATTATGGCCGTTGTGGCGGCTCGCAGTAATTTCATGGCGCAAAGTTAGTTATTTCCGCGTCAACGGCCAACCAAAACGGCAATCTTTGCGTTCTAATAATAGAAAAGTAACGATAAAAGATGAACGACAAAGACTATAATCCGCGTTTTATGGCAATGGCCACAAAGCTGAGCTATGACAATATTGATAAAGGTGGCGGACCTTTCGGCGCCATCATAGTAAAGGGCGATGAGGTGATAAGCACAGGCGCCAATTCTGTAACACTGCTCAACGACCCTACTGCGCATGCCGAGGTGCTGGCCATACGCAATGCCTGCGCACAGCTCAAGGACTTCCGGCTCACTGACTGCATAGTCTACAGCTCGTGCGAGCCGTGTCCCATGTGCCTGAGCGCCCTTTACTGGGCCGGGGTGAAGAAAATCTTCTTTGCCAACACCAAGGAGGATGCCGCCGCCATTGATTTCTCCGACAATTTCATCTACGAGGAGCTTGCCCGCAAACGCGAATACCGTCATCTGCCGGCTATCCATGTTGACGGCACAGGGGCTATAAAAGCCTTCGAGAAATGGGCTGCCAAGTCTGACAAAACGCCTTATTGATTAAAACGTCAGCCGGCGGCTGATCTCAAAATGCATCTTTCAGACCGCGGTGAGGTTTGTTGTGGCAGGCGCATGTTGCCACAGTGTGGAAAATTTGTTAACTTTGCATCCGTAAAAATCATCATTCATGAAGGAAGAAATCGCTGCATTGCGTCAAGAGATAGCAGAGCTGACAGCTTCCACCGCTGCAGAAGCCGAAGCACTGAGAGTAAAATACTTAGGCAAGAAGGGACCGGTGCAGGCCCTCTTTGCCCGTTTCCGTGAGGTTGCACCGGCCGACAAGAAGGAGATGGGTCAGTTGCTCAACGCTCTGAAAACGGAAGCCACAGAACGTATCAATGCTCTTAAGCAGACCTGTGCGTGTGCCGACGATCCGGCTCTGGCATCGCTCGACCTGACTCGCACCGCCTCGCCGCTGCCTTTCGGCACACGTCATCCGCTGTCGCTGGTTCAAGCCGAAATAATCGACATCTTCGGCCGCATGGGCTTTACCATTGCTGAAGGCCCGGAGGTGGAAGACGACTGGCATGTGTTCTCTTCGCTCAACTTTGCTGAAGACCATCCGGCACGCGATATGCAGGACACATTCTTCATATCCAACAATCAGCAGGTACTTCTGCGCACACACACCTCGTCAGTGCAGACGCGCACCATGGAGGCCAACAAACCGCCTATCCGCATCATCTGTCCCGGCCGCGTTTACCGCAATGAGGCAGTGTCTGCCCGCGCCCACTGTTTCTTCCACCAGGTAGAGGGACTTTATGTTGACAAGAATGTGTCGTTTGCCGACCTGCGCCAGGTGCTTCTCAGCTTTGCACGCCAGATGTTCGGCGCCGACACCAAGATTCGTCTGCGTCCGAGCTACTTCCCCTTCACCGAACCGAGCGCCGAGATGGACATCAGCTGCAACATCTGCGGCGGCAAGGGATGCGCGCTCTGCAAAGGTACGGGTTGGGTTGAGATTTTAGGCTGCGGCATGGTCGACCCCAACGTGCTGAAGGCCTGCGGCATTGACCCCGATGTTTATTCGGGCTACGCCTTCGGCATGGGTGTGGAACGTATTGCCAACCTCAAATACAGGGTCAGCGACCTGCGTCTGTTCTCTGAGAACGACGTGCGCTTCCTCCATCTCTTCGATTCAGCCCGCTGATGACCCTCAAAGACCGCTATAACGGCGTCATAGAGTGGTTTCAGGCCAATATGCCCGAACCGAAGACTGAGCTGCAATATGACTCGCCGTTCCACCTGCTGTTGGCCGTTATCCTGTCGGCTCAATGCACCGACAAGCGCGTGAACATTGTAACTCCGCCTCTGTTTGAGGCCTACCCCACTCCGGATGATTTGGCCGCTGCAACAGAGGAGGAGGTTTATGAATACATCAAGAGCGTAACCTTCCCCAACAACAAAACGCGGTCGCTGCTCAAGGCGGCGCGGATGCTCGTTGACGACTTCAACAGCGAGGTGCCGTCAGACCTCGATAAGCTGATGAAGCTCCCGGGAGTGGGTCGCAAAACGGCCAACGTAATGCTCTCAGTGGTGTGGAACAAGGCCGCTATGGCCGTGGACACGCACGTCTTTCGCGTCAGCAACCGCATAGGGCTGACCAACAACTCGCCGTCGCCGCTGCACACAGAAAAAACACTGATGCGCCATATACCCACCGAACTGGTGGCTACAGCGCATCACTGGCTTATTCTTCACGGACGATACGTTTGCAAAGCACGCAGGCCTCTGTGCCTGGAATGTGGTCTGCAGCCCTATTGCCGCTTTTTCAACAAAAAAGGATAATATTCAGATACCCTCAAAGGGGGTCTCTGAGGCTCGTTGACGTTACCAGGCGTTGACGTGAATCTTCGCCGGCTTGAACTTATCCTTTGGCGTAGGAGCCGGTGCATTGGGGTCGGGATAGCCGAGGCATACCACATTCAGCGGTATCACATTTGCCGGAATTTTCAGCACCTTACGCAGCGCCTCACAACGGTCGGTGTTGGGATATACACCACACCAAACGCCGCCAAGACCCATGGAATGGGCCGCCAGAAGTATGTTCTGTGTGGCAGCGCTGCAATCCTGCACCCAGAAGTCGCGTGCCTGCCCCTCAAGGGCCTGGTTCATATCGCCGCACACCACAATGCACAACGGCGCTTTGGCAGCGTGTGAATTGGGGATGGCCTGCTTGATGGCGTTGCGCACTTCGGGATTGGTAACGGTAATAAACTCCCACGGCTGTTTGTTGACTGCCGAAGGCGCGCACATGGCAGCCTGAAGCAAGGTTGTGGTTACGCTGTCGGGAATGGCTGTGGGCGCATACTGCCGCACGCTTGTGCGCGTGGCTATGCAGTTGAGCACAGGATTGTAGCAGCACATGGGCTGAGCTGTGGCTGCAACGACGCCGCTTAGGCTCAGCAGGACTGTTAAAATCAGTTTTTTCATAGATAACTTACGATTAGGGTTGATGAGGTTGATTGGGGTTGATTGAGTTTGATTAGAGCTGAAAGGCGGCGCAAGGCAAATGCCTCACACCGCCTCATAATGTTGCTGTCAGTCAGACATTATTTCTTGTTGCCGAAATAACGCTCGAAGAGGCCTGCGAAGCCGCGACCGTGGCGAGCCTCGTCTTTTGCCATTTCGTGAACGGTGTCGTGGATTGCGTCCAGACCCTGCTCTTTGGCATTGCGGGCAATGCGCATCTTGTCGGCATTGGCGCCGGCTTCAGCGTGCATACGTTTGTCGAGGTTGGTCTTGGTGTCCCAAACCATATCGCCAAGGAGTTCGGCGAACTTGGCTGCATGTTCAGCCTCTTCCCAAGCATAGCGCTTGAAAGCCTCAGCTATTTCAGGATAGCCTTCGCGGTCGGCCTGGCGCGACATGGCCAGATACATACCTACCTCTGTGCACTCGCCCATGAAATGAGTGTTGAGGTCTTTAATCATCTCCTCGCTTGTGCCTTTGGCAACGCCAATCTCATGTTCGGTAACGAACTTCAGCAGCTCGTCTTCGTCCATCTTTTTAAATTTGGAAGCGGGGGCGCCGCACATCGGGCATTTCTCGGGAGCTTCAGCACCTTCGGCGATGTAGCCGCATACGGTGCAAATCCATTTTGTCATAGTCGGTGTAAGATTTGTTGTGTGTTTATGTTTTGTGGCACTGTTAAGGTTCTGCCTCTTCAACGCCGTTGTTGGTTCATGAATGTCGTCTGCACTTTTCGCAAATGCCATTGAAGGTAACGTGCATCTCAGCCTGCGACGGGCCACCGTAGTCCTTCATCCGCTGCCAGTCGGCCTCCTGCACTGGTATGTCGGTGATGCTTTTGCAGCAGCGGCAGAAGAAGTGTGCGTGGGGCGTGAGATTGGTCTCGAAAACCAGCGGATGCGCCCCTATGCTCAGCGTCTGTACCACTCCGGCATCGCTGAACAGCCGCAGGGTGTTGTAGACTGTGGTGCGCGATATCATCGGCATCTCCTTATGCAGATTCTCAAAGATTTCTTCTGCCGAGGAGTGGTCGCGATGTTCCATCAGGTATGTCAGCACCGTCAGCCGCTGATGCGACGGGCGTATGCCGAATTGATGCAGAATATCGAGTGCTGATGACATAGGCAATCTGTTAATGATACAAAGCTTTATTCAGTACAGACTTTTATTCGGTGCAAAGTTAATCTATTTTTCTTTATCTGCCAAATATTTGGGGAGATTTTTTTAATTTTGAGGCATGAAAAATGAAGATTCGGCATTAGAGCGCATTGTAGCGGAGGTTATAGCGCCTGTGAGAGGGCGCAGACTGTTGGCCACGGTGAGCGGCGGGGCAGACAGCGTAGCGCTGTTAGTGGCTCTGAAACGCATAGGAACTGACGTGGTGGCGGCGCATTGCAATTTTCACCTCCGAGGGGCGGAAAGCGACCGCGATATGGTGTTTGTGCAGAGTCTCTGTAAGAAGTTGGGGGTGGAGCTGCAGCTGATTCATTTTGACGTAGATGCCTACCGCAGAGAGCATGGAGGGAGTATGGAGATGGCCTGCCGAGAGCTTCGTTACAACTGGTTCGACTCGCTCAGCCGGCAGCTTCAGTGCGCCAGGATACTCACGGCGCATCATGCCGATGACAATATTGAGACGATGCTACTCAACATGATGCGGAGCTGCGGCCTGGAGGGCGTGAAAGGCATGGTGGCCGACACGGGCACTCTGATGAGGCCTCTTCTTACGCTTCATCGCTGCGATATAGAGCAATATTTGCGTGGTTTGGGCCAAGACTGGATTGTGGATTCCACCAATCTGCAGAATGAGCCTGACAGGAATTTTCTGCGTCTTGAGGTTTTGCCTCTGCTGAATGCACGCTTTCCGGGCGTGTCGCAGCGATTGGCCCGCACACAGCGCAATCTGGGCGAGAGCTACCGGGTTTATTCGCAATGGCGGCAGCAGAAAGCATCGGGCAATGTGCTGAGCACGTCGATGATGGCCGACAGTGCCTCGGCCTCTTCGCTGCTGCATGAATGGCTGCGCAGCTATGGTTTCTCGGCGGCTCAGGAGGCTGAGATGCTGCGCCAGAGCAGCAGGGAAACGTCGCAGACGCGTTGCTGGTATGCCGGCGACATGGCCGTTACGCTGCGCAACGGTGAGTTTCTGCGTCTGCCTGTCTCTATGCCGCATATTGATATAAATGAGGAGAAGATGCCCGTTACGCCGCAGCTTCTTAAGGCCATCAAATCAACTGCTGGCGCTCGCGAGGTCTATTTCCCCAATCCTCTTGAGTATTACCGCTGGCGCCTGCCGCATCCGGGCGAGCGAATGAAGATTTCGCGCAACTCGTCCAAGAAAATCGCTGACCTGCTCAAGGAGGCCGACATACCTCTGCCCTATCGCAATCAGTGCAAGGTGATGTGTCATCAGGAGCACGACACGCCGTTGTGGATACCGGATGTGCGCAGGGCTTTCGGCGAATTCATAACGGCCGATATGCAGCAATGCTTCCTGTTTTCGGCAAACAAGAAGCATTGGCCTGTATAATACTCTATAAGGGTCAGAGATTGATGTCCTGAGCCTTCAGCCAGTCGTCGAGTTTCTTCGAGAAGGTTACGTTCATCTCCTCGGGATAACGCACCTCGGTGAAGACGTGAGCCAGCGAGGGTTTGCCGTTCTCGGCCACATACTCTTTGTTGGGCGCAAAGTTATCCTTAACCGCATAAATTTCAGCTACTTCGGCGTCAGAGGGGTCTTTGTATTCCTCAAAATGCAACACACCATTTACCGGCAGACGCTCCGTGGCCTCACCCTCACCGTCGGGCACCCCGATGGCCAGTGTCAGCAACGGTACCACTCCTTTGGGCAATTTCAGCAGTTCGGCTATTTCAGGGGCATTGAACGCCGTTGTGCCGAGAATGCAGGTGCCGAGTCCGTGCAGCTCGGCTATGGTAGTAATTTGCTGGGTCAGAATAGCAGCGTCGAAAAGGCCGTAGAGAAATCCCTGCAGATTGTTGAAGCGCGAAGTCGTGCCGCTGATTCGGCACCAGCGTTCAAAGCGATGAAAATCGGCACAAATGGTGAGCAACACTGGCGCGTTGGTGGCCGGCTGACAGAAATGCAGCTCGGCGAGTTTCTGCTTCCTTTCGGACATACGGGTGCATATCACCGAATAGAGCTGCATATTGCCCGTTGTGGGCGCTTTGGTGGCCTGACGCACTATGGTGGTCAGAAGCTCATCGTCAAGGGGTTCTGGATGAAAATTGCGTATGGTGCGCCGACGCGAAAAATAACTCATGTCAATATCCTCGCCGCGAAGCATTTCTTTGGTCAGGTTCATCATTATTTATTGTTGCTGTAGAGATTGTTTGCTTTGATATATTCCTCCACTCTCGCATTTATTATTGTGCTGACATCGCCGCCTTGGGCAAGACGCTGCCTGACTTCAGTGGAGGAAAAAGGGAAATGAGGGGCGTCGGTGAGCAGGGAGACGTTGGCGGGAAGCTCCATTGTTACGGCAGACCCTTTGCGCGGGTAAATCAACACTCCGAAGTCTGTGAGTATGGTTTGGGCCTCGCGCCACCGGTCGAACTTCTCCCAGTTGTCGGAGCCTATCAGGAGTCGGAACCGGCGCTCTGGATAACGCTTTATCAGCTCGCGCAGGGTGTTTACGGTGTATGAGGGATAAGGGAGATGGAACTCCAAATCATGCACCTTCAGCGCATGGTGTCCTTCCACAGCCAACCGCAGCATCTCCAGCCGGTGTTGGTCGGCAGCCCTCACCTCGTGCTGCTTGAACGGGTTGCGCCGCGAAGGCAGGAACCACACCTCATCTACCTGCGGCAGCCTCGACACGTAATCCGCAAGGCTGACGTGCCCGAGATGCACCGGGTCGAATGACCCCGGATAGATTACCGTAATCAATCCTTTTCCGTGCTTATGAAGTTGAGTATCATCCGGCGGACGCCTTCCACGGCTTGCGGCAATGACTCGTTGACGACCACATCATCGAACTGTGGCGCGAAGCTCAGCTCATAGTCAGCCTTGGCCAGGCGTTTCTCAATCACCTCGGGGGCATCGGTGCCCCGGTCGCGCAGACGGCGTCCCAGTTCCTCCAGCGACGGCGGCTCTATGAAGATGCAGCAGGCCTCGCTGCCGAATACCCGCTTTATGTTCAGCGCACCCTTTACGTCTATGTCCATAATCAGATTATGGCCCGACTCGGTAACGCGTTCAACCTCACTCAGCAGGGTTCCGTAGCAACAACCCGGATAGACCTCTTCCCATTCCACGAACTTATCCTCGGATACAAATTGCCTGAACTGTTCGGGCGAGAGGAAATAATATTCGCGGCCATTCTGCTCATTGCCTCGGGGTGCCCTGCAGGTTGCCGATATTGAGAATCCGAGCTTCAGGTCGGGCATCGCCATCAGCTCCTTTATGATGGTCGACTTGCCGGTGCCGGAAGGGGCCGACAGCACTATTATCTTACCCTTTGCCGCCATCACAACACGTTGAGCACTTGCTCCTTGATTTGTTCCAGCAAATCCTTCATCTGCACTACGATGCGCTGAATGCCGGCATGATTGGCTTTTGAGCCGAGGGTGTTTATCTCACGTCCCATTTCCTGGGCTATGAAGCCTAACTTCTTGCCCTGCCCCCCTTCCGGCAGCTCCATGGTCTCCATGAAATAGTCAAGGTGAGCGCGCAGACGTGTTTTCTCCTCCGTAACGTCAAGTTTCTCCAGGTAGAAAATCATCTCCTGCTCCAGACGCTCGTGGTCATATTCGGGCATTGCCAATCGCTGCAGCTGTTCTTCGAGGCGTGCTTTGATTTTGGGCACACGCTCTTTCTCCAACGGTTCAACCTGCTTCAGCAAAGCGCCTATGCCCTCTATGGCGCCTTTGAAAAAGACTTCGAGCTTGGCGCCCTCACGCTTGCGGAAATCCTGCAGATTGGCCAACGCCTCTTTTGCCGCACGGGTAATGGCCTCACCCTCGGCATCAGCCTCTTCAGCGTCTGCCATACGGGCATGGAACACTTCGGGCAGCCGCAACAGGGTGGCATACCAGTCTGCCGGCTCGGGCAGCTGCAGGTCGCGCCTCATCTGCTCCACTTTCTCTTTATACGATGCCAAAACCGGCATGTTGAAGTCCACGCCTGCCTCAGTGCCTGTATTCTCCGCCGTTACGCCACACTCGGCTTTGCCGCGCTGCAGACCGGTCGCCAGCATAGGACGCAGCGTTACCTCCAGCTCCCGCCACTGGCCCGGCACACGGATACTTAAATCAAGCTGTTTACTGTTGAGCGTGCGCAGCTCAACAGTAAATTTCTTTGTTGCGGTAGTGGCTTCGGCCCTTCCGAAGCCTGTCATTGAGTAAATCATTGCTTTTTTCTGATTCTTCAGGTAAGCGAACGGTAACGTATGCGGTGAGGCGTGGCATCCTTGCCGTCGCGCTTCTTGCGATATTCTTCGTATTCCGAATATGAGCCCTGATAATAGGTTACTTTGCTGTCGCCCTCAAAAGCCAGGATATGCGTGGCGATACGGTCGAGGAACCAGCGGTCGTGACTTATCACCACGGCGCAGCCTGCAAAGTTCTCAAGACCCTCTTCAAGGGCCCGCAGGGTGTTTACGTCGATGTCATTCGTAGGCTCGTCGAGCAGCAGCACATTCCCCTCCTCTTTCAGCGCCATGGCCAGATGGAGGCGGTTGCGTTCACCGCCGCTGAGCACGCCAATCTTCTTCTCCTGGTCGGCTCCCGTGAAGTTGAAGCGCGACAGATAGGCACGCGCGTTCATATCGCGGCCGCCCATGCGGAAGCTCTCAACACCCTGACTGATAACCTCATAGACGCTCTTGTCCGGACTCAGGTCCTTGTGGTTCTGGTCCACGTATGCCACCTTCACTGTCTCGCCCACCTCAAAGCTGCCTTTGTCGGCCTTTTCCAGACCCATGATGAGGCGGAACAGTGTAGTCTTTCCGGCGCCGTTGGGACCTATAACACCTACTATGCCGGCCGGCGGCAGCGAGAAGGTGAGGTCGTTGAAGAGCAGCTTGTTGCCGAAGGCCTTTGCCACCTCCTTCACTTCAATCACCTTGTTGCCCAGACGCGGCCCGTTGGGGATATAAATCTCCAGCTTCTCCTCACGTTCCTTCTGGTCCTGATTCATCAGTCGGTCATAGCTTGCCAGACGTGCCTTTCCTTTGGCCTGACGCGCTTTGGGCGCCATACGCACCCATTCCAGCTCGCGCTCCAGAGTCTTGCGCCGTTTGCTGGCCTGCTTCTCCTCCATGGCCAGACGCTGCGTCTTCTGGTCGAGCCACGACGAGTAATTGCCCTTCCAGGGTATACCTTCGCCACGGTCGAGTTCCAGTATCCATCCGGCCACATGGTCAAGGAAATAACGGTCGTGCGTTACGGCAATCACCGTGCCGGGATATTGCTGCAGATGCTGTTCGAGCCAGTCGATGCTTTCTGCGTCAAGGTGGTTGGTAGGCTCGTCAAGCAGCAGAATGTCGGGCTGCTGCAGCAGCAGACGGCACAGAGCCACACGACGACGCTCGCCGCCGCTCAGGGTCTTCACCGGCTGGTCGTCGGGCGGACAACGCAGAGCATCCATGGCCCTTTCAAGCTTATTGTCTATGTTCCACGCATCGCAGGCATCTAATTTATCCTGCAACTCGGCCTGCCGGTTGCACAAAGCCTCCATCTTGTCGGGGTCATTGAGCACCTCTTCATCGCCGAAGGCCTCATTCACCTTCTCGAACTCAGCCAACAGATCGAGCGTGGGCTGCACTCCCTCCTGCACCACTTCTTTCACAGTCTTCTCCGGGTCGAGCTTCGGGTCCTGCTCCAGATAACCCACCGAATAACCCGGCGAGAACACCACATTGCCCTGATAGCTCTTGTCTATGCCGGCAATAATTTTCAGCAGAGTGGATTTTCCCGAGCCGTTGAGACCTATGATGCCTATCTTGGCGCCATAGAAAAAGCTGAGATAGATGTTTTTGAGAATCTGTCGTTGCGGGGGAATGACTTTGCTCACTCCCACCATAGAGAATATTATCTTTTTGTCGTCGGCCATTATTTATCGTTTAGACCCCATTCCACAAAAAATGTTAACGCCGGGGTCGCAGGGATGAAGTGATTTTTGCAAGTTAAGGAGGGTGGGCTTGTAATGAATCTGCAAAAAGTTTTTATGAAA
>OGXW01001510.1_pt1 | contig 17525 bp, 15 predicted proteins | sample 1576341 | NCBI WGS metagenome assembly OGXW01 (sample SAMEA3541592, study PRJEB24748) | human gut metagenome | biome: human gut; feature: human-associated habitat; material: faeces | place: China | collected 2012
GCCTAAGAAGAGACAGAGATCTAAGGTTCACGGCTTTAGAAAGAGAATGAGTACTGCTAATGGCAGAAAGGTACTGGCCGCTAGAAGAGCTAAGGGAAGAAAGAAATTATCAGCGTAAGGTCACATGGTTGTGACCTTTTTTTATAGTATATGAAACATGAAGCGCTGAACATTTTTGATATATTCAATTATGGTATGTGTTTTATATATGATGGTCACAGCAGCAGTTTTTCTAATAATCAAAGTTTCGGTGGTTACACAATGAGTAAAACGATTACATTAAAAAACAGCAGAGAGTTTGGCAGTGTGTATAGCACAAGAAATTCGGCAGCCAATAAATATTTAGTTATGTATCTGAGAGACAACGGCTTGGAATACAACAGACTCGGAATCTCTGTTAGTAAAAAAGTTGGTAATAGTGTGGTGAGACACAGAGTAACCAGATTAGTTAGAGAAGCTTATCGATTAAACAGAGATAATATTGATGTTGGCTATGACATAGTTATAGTAGCCAGGCCGGCGTCAAAGGATAAGAAATGTCAGGACATTGAAAGTGCTTTGATGCATTTGTGTGGTTTAAAAAAAATAAGCCGCATAGGGTAAAAAATATGAAAAAAATATTTATTGGTTTAATCAAATTTTACAGGAAGTATTTGTCTCCACTTAAGGGACATGCTACCTGCAAGTATTTTCCTACTTGTTCGCAGTATGCAATTGAGGCTATCGAAAAGTATGGAGTTTTAAAAGGTGGTCTCCTTGCAGTATGGAGGATACTTAGATGCAATCCTTTTTCAAAAGGAGGATATGATCCAGTTCCATAAAGGAGAAAATTATGTTTCTAACAGTAGAAGATGGTATGATACTTGGACCTGTTTGCTGGCTGCTTGGTAAGCTTTTCAATCTGATATATCAGTTTGTTGCTTTTGTAAGTAGTAACCCATACGCAAACCTTAGTGTATGTGTTATCCTGTTTACTGTAGTAATAAGAGGTGCTTTGTTTCCTCTATACTTCAAGCAACAGAAATCATCAAAGCTTATGAGTTTTATCCAGCCAGAGATTGCTAAGGCTACTAAAAAGTATAATGGCAAGACTGACCAGGATTCTATGATGAAAAAGCAGCAGGAAACACAGAAAATCCAGAAGAAATATGGTGTCAGCATGGCATCAGGATGTCTGACTTCACTTATACAGTTACCTATATTTTATGGTCTGTACAGAGTTATTCAGAATATACCTGCATATGTTCCATCGATGACATCAAAATATAAAGAGATAGTAACTATATTACAGGATCATTCAAATTATCTTGATGTAATAAAAAATGTTGCTGGAGATTCTAAGATAAGTACGATGTCTATGGCTGTTAAGCAGCTTGGAGATAACCCAACTGATAATCAGATCATTGATGTACTTGATAAGTTTTCAAAGACGGATTGGGATAAAGTTATTTCACAGTTAGGACTTGGAAGCAATTCAAAGATAATTGATTATACTGACAGTTTTCATCAGATGAATCAGTTATTTGGAATTAATGTTGATGTATTGAATATAGCAAATGCACCAGGACTTCATATGACTGTTGCACTTATTATACCTATATTGGCAGCGTTGTTTCAGTTCCTGCAGACAAAGATATCCATGAAATCGTCTCAGAATAACAATATTGATCCAAGTCAGCAGACAGCAAATAACATGATGAAGGGTATGATGTATTACATGCCTATCATGTCACTTATATTCTGTATTAACCTTCCTATTGCGATAGGTCTTTATTGGATAATAGGTTCTTTGATTATGATAGTTTCTCAGCTTATAGTTGATGCATATTATAATCATCAGGACAAGGATGAACTGCTTGCAAAGTGTGCTGAAAAAGCTGCTAAGAAGCAGGCCAAGAAGAAACACCCGGAGAAGAAATCTTTCTATGAGAGAATGATGGACGCTCAGGCAGGAAACGTTCAGACTGATAACAGTCAGTCAGAGAATATAAACAAGATGGCATCTTCAAGACTTAAGAGTTATGTCAATCCAGCACACTCTGTGAATGTTGACAGTGAAGATGTAAATAACAAAGCAGATGTAAATTATAGACCAGGCAGTATCGGATCAAAAGCAAATATAATGCTTCAATATCAGAATAAAAGCAATGATAAGGGAGGAAATAAGTAATGGAATTCATGGAATTCAAAGGTAAGACAAAAGATGAAGCCCTTATGCAGGCCAGCACTGAGCTTGGCGTTGCCAGCACTGAACTGGAGTACGAAGTAATAAGTGAAGAGACTAAGGGATTTCTTGGTATAGGTTCAAAGCCTTGTGTCATTAAGGCAAGAAGAAAGAAAACATTTGAAGACGATGTCAGAGAATATCTTGAGAGCCTGTTCAAGGCCATGAATATCGAGACAAAGATTGATATGGAATATGATGAAGTTGAGAATGTACTTTCAATCAATCTTGAAGGTCCTGAGATGGGTATTCTCATTGGTAAGAGAGGCCAGACTCTGGATGCACTTCAGTATATTATAAAGCTTGCTGTAAACAAGATGAGTGATTCCGCTATTAAGGTTAAACTTGATACTGAGAATTACAGAGAGAGAAGAAAAGAAACTCTTGAAAATCTTGCAAAAAATATTGCATTCAAGGTTAAAAGATCAAAGAGATCATTTGCACTTGAGCCAATGAATCCTTATGAGAGAAGAATAATTCATGCTGCACTTCAGAATGATAAGTATGTTGCAACAAAGAGTGAAGGTGAAGAGCCATATCGTAAGGTTATAGTATATCTTAAGAAAAAAGAGAGATAATCTTTGATAAGATATCAAATATAAAAATCGTATTATTGGTTTTTATAAATAAAAAGATAGATCATGTGAAAACATGGTCTATTTTTTTGTGGAAAATAAAATGCTTATGATGTAAACTACATAGGTGAGTTATAAATATGCATTTGCGCATAGGATGATTGAGTCGGGAAAGGGCAAGTGAAGATATAATATGTTCAAGGAAGATACTATAGCAGCAATCACAACAGGCATGAGTAATGCCGGAGTTGGAATTATAAGAATAAGTGGTGAGAGAGCGTGTGAGATAGTTGATAAGATATTTCGAGCTGCAAATAGTAAGAAAAAGGCAACCACTATGAAAACTTACACTGCCGCTTTCGGTGGAGTATATGATGGAGATGAGATGAAGGACGAAGCCATACTTCTTGTCATGAAAGCTCCTCATACGTATACATGCGAAGATGTATGTGAATTGCAATGTCATGGAGGCATAGTTGTTCTCAGAGAGATTCTTGATATGATTGTCAGGGCCGGGGCGAGAATTGCTGAACCTGGTGAATTTACAAAGAGGGCATTTTTAAATGGTCGAATAGATCTGTCACAGGCAGAGTCAGTTATGGATCTGATAAATGCAAAGAATGAATTTGCTGCCAGAACATCTGTTGAACAGCTTCAGGGAAGACTTGGAGACAAAGTCAGAGATATGAGAGAGATAATTCTCTATAATGTGGCTTTTATAGAATCTGCATTAGATGATCCGGAACACTACAGTCTTGAGGGTTTTCCACAGAAACTTCATGAAATTGTTGATAAGTTAATAAGTGATGTTGATAATCTTCTGTCAACATTTGATAATGGAAGGGTTTTGTCTGAGGGAATAAATACGGTTATAATTGGAAAGCCAAATGCTGGAAAATCTTCTCTTCTCAATATGCTTCTTGGAGAGGAAAGAGCTATAGTGACTGATATGGCTGGAACAACGAGAGATACTCTCAGCGAGACCATAAATATAAAGGGTATCACGCTGAATATAGTTGATACGGCAGGAATAAGAGATACAGATGATATTGTAGAAAAAATCGGTGTGGATAAAGCCCTTGATTCAGTTGATAAGGCAGATCTCGTTCTGTACGTTGTTGATGGATCTGTAGATCTTGATGACAATGATCACCGTATCATATCCAGAATAAAGGATATGAATGTGGTGGTTATACTCAATAAATCAGATCTTGATATGAAGATTGACAGTTCTCATATACGCAGATATATAGATGCTGATGTCATTTTGATATCTGCTCTCACAGGTGACGGAAGTGAAGAACTTTATTCGTTGCTCAATGATATGTTTTTTAAAGGTGCTCTGTCATACAATGATCAGCTATATATTACAAATGCCAGACATAAGAATGAACTTGTATGTGCGAAGGGTGCACTTGAAAAAGTATGTGACAGTATAGATATGGGAATGGAGGAAGATTTTTTCTCTATTGATCTTATGGATGCCTATGAACATTTGGGATTGATTATAGGTGAGACAACCAGAGATGATCTGGCGGATAAGATATTCAGAGAATTTTGCATGGGAAAATAGATAGCAGCTTTTGAGATAAGCTTTAGGGAGGATATAACAAATGCCTGTTTTAGAAGAAGAATATGACATAGTAGTCGTCGGTGCCGGACATGCAGGATGTGAAGCTGCACTTGCAGGTGCGAGACTTGGACTTAAAACTATTATATTTACAGTGAGCATGGACAGTGTTGCCATGATGCCGTGTAATCCGAATGTTGGAGGAAGTTCTAAAGGACATCTTGTCAGGGAGATAGATGCGCTTGGCGGTGAGATGGGCAAGAATATAGATAAAACTTATATACAGTCCAAGATGCTGAATGCTTCCAAAGGTCCTGCTGTACATTCACTTCGTGCTCAGGCTGATAAAAAGAAGTATTCTATGATGATGAAATATACACTTGAGAATACTGATAATCTCACTCTCAGACAGGCTGAGGTATCAGAACTCATAGTTGAGGGTAATGTTGTAAAGGGTGTAAAGACTTATTCTGGTGCAGTATATCGTGCAAAAGCGGTAATTCTCTGTACGGGAACGTATCTCAAGGCCAGATGTATATATGGTGATGTTGTATATCATACAGGACCAAATGGACTTATGGCAGCAAATTATTTGTCTGATTCAATGAAGAATGCAGGCATACAGATCAGAAGATTTAAGACAGGTACTCCTGCCAGACTTGATAAAAGGTCGATTGACTTTTCACAGATGGAGGAGCAGAAAGGCGATGAGAAGATTGTTCCATTTTCATTTACGAATACTGAAGCAGATATAAGAAGAAACCAGATATCATGCTGGCTATGTTATACAAATGAGAAGACACATGAGATCATTAGAGATAATATAGACAGATCACCGCTTTTTTCTGGTGTTATAGAAGGTACAGGTCCAAGATATTGTCCTTCAATAGAGGATAAAGTTACCAAATTTCCGGATAAAAACAGGCATCAGATATTCATTGAACCTGAAGGTGAATATACGAATGAGATGTATATGGGCGGTATGAGCAGTTCTCTTCCCGAGGATGTTCAGTATGAGATGATCCACAGCATGAAGGGACTTGAGAATGCAAAAATCATCAGAAATGCTTATGCTATTGAATATGATTGTATCAATGCCATAAACCTTAAGCCTTCATTGGAATTTAAGAGTGTATCCGGATTATTTGGAGCAGGTCAGATAAATGGCAGTTCAGGTTATGAGGAGGCTGCAGCACAGGGAATTATGGCTGGAATAAACGCTGCCATGAAGATCCTTGGCAGGCCACCGGTGGTACTGGACAGATCTCAGGCTTATATAGGTGTGCTTATAGATGATCTGGTTACAAAGGAGACTGCAGAACCTTATAGAATGATGACATCGAGAGCTGAATACAGACTTTTGCTCAGACAGGACAATGCAGATCTTAGACTTACAGAGATAGGCCATGAAATAGGACTTATTGATGATAAGAGATATGAGAAATTTGTTGTAAAGAAGAGTCAGATTGAACGTGAGATAGCCAGACTTGAATCAACTATGGTGGGAGCAAATTCTGGAATGCAGAAGTTTCTTGAGAGCAAGGGTACGACAGGACTTAAGACTGCAGCATCTCTTGCTGATCTGATAAGAAGACCAGAACTTTCCTATGAGGCAATTGCTCAGATAGATGATGGAAGGTCAGTGCTTCCGGACGATGTGATAGAACAGATAAATATTACGATAAAATACCAGGGATATATAGACAGACAAAAACAGCAGGTAAATCAGTTTAAGAAACTTGAAAATAGAAAGATACCGGCTGATATTGATTATGAGGATATATTAAATCTCAGAATTGAGGCGAGACAGAAACTTTCACTCATCAAGCCTGAGAATATAGGACAGGCATCGAGAATATCGGGTGTGTCACCTGCGGATATATCTGTACTTCTTGTATATCTCAAGATGAAAGCCAGACATTCAGAAGGAGAAGGTAATGAATAGATTGAATATTATCACAAAGCAGTTTGGACTTGAGCTTAGTGATGAACAGATACAGCAGTTTTCAAAGTATTATGACATGCTGATTGAGTGGAATAAGGTTATGAATCTTACTGCAATCACTGATAAGGAAGAAGTTATTATAAAACATTTTGCAGACAGCTTACTTCTGTCGAAGTATAAAAATCTGCATGACGATCTGTGTGTGATTGATGTAGGAACAGGTGCCGGATTCCCAGGTATCCCACTTAAGATTGCTTATCCTGAACTTAAGGTTACCTTGATGGATTCACTGAACAAAAGACTTAAGTTTCTTGATAATGTTATATCTGAATTGAATCTTGAAAATATAACTACTGTACATTCAAGAGCTGAAGATGGTGGAAGAAGTGTTGAATACAGGGAAAAATATGACCTTGCTGTCTCAAGAGCTGTTGCAAATCTTGCAACACTTTCAGAGTGGTGCATTCCTTTTGTAAAACCGGGTGGATATTTCATACCTTATAAGTCAAATGCACTGAGTGAAGAGATTCGTGATGGAAAGAAAGCAATAAGAATCCTTGGAGGACAGGTTGAAAATATATTTACGACAACTATTCCTGACAGTGATAATCAGAGAAGTTTTGTTTTTGTAAAGAAATTGACAAATACTGAAAAAAAGTATCCAAGAAAAGCAAGCGCAGCTAAAAAGCCAATATGGATATAAATAAACCAATAAAAAAACAGCCTTCGCGGCTGTTTTTTTAATATGATGATGACTTCATATGTCTTTTTTCTTTTCTTTTTTCTCGGATATCTTCCTGTTTTTGTTTTATTACTTCTATTCCATCTTTGTCAATTGGCTTTATTGTTTTCTGTATATAGTAGCTATTATTATTTGATGATTTAAATTTGATTTTCCCACAAAAATAGCCATGCATCCAACACTTACCAACACACATATATGAAGAAGGACTGTTTGCAAACCAGTCAATATATGTCTTAACCTTTTTGCTGCATTTATAACATTTAATCTGGGTTACTTTTTCATCATCCATGGCCATATGTTTGTTTTTAAAGGCTCTGGAAATGTATTCGTATTGATTATTGTGATATACTTCTATCTCTTCTTCTTTGTTTTTTGGTGTAATGTATAAATCAAAGCTATACAGTTGATTTATATTTCGTGCCTTCATCTCTTTCATCACCAAAGCAGTATATCTTGCATCATTTAGAGCAGTATGGAAAGGCTGATCTTCAGGAATATTCATCTCGCTAACAGCTTTTTCCAATTTACTCATGGTTTGAGTTGATCCTGAACTACTTGTGACACTTGCATAGATACTTTGCAGGTTAAGAAATTTCAATGGTCTTTGAAGCTTGTCCATGTAGTAGAAGTCCATATTAGTCTGAAGCTCTGTCAAATCCATAGGTCCCCAAGTACAAAATATATAATCTTTGCCACACCATTCAAGAAATTCTGAACATACTTCTTTGAATCCACGACCATTATTAAGGTCATTTTCGTCGTAATTCAGAATGGTTCTGATCTTTGAATGTAATTTTTTATAAATTTTGGGTTTGATAAGACTTGAATATTCGTCAACAATGTTGAGACTCTTATCTACTTTAACGGCACCAATCTCTATAATTTCAAATGGCATTCTTGGGTGCTCACCCATATGGCCATTGAAACTTTGATTCCATTCAAGATCCATAACAATATAGTTCATAGTCATGTCCCTTTAGAAAATATTTTAATTATGAAAAAATAGTGCACCTGGCGGGATTCGAACCCACGGCCTTCCGCTTAGGAGGCGGACGCTCTATCCTGCTGAGCTACAGATGCACATCGATTATAAGTTTAACATTTATATAATATATAGTCAAATAATAACATGATGTTATAATACAATATTATATTCTAACCTGTTATTATGTTCCCTTGAAGCCATATGTCTCCTTTAAATCTTCGTCCTGGAGCTGGCTCACCCAGAAGGTGATTCTTGTTTATAGCAACAGTAAATGCAAGATCATTACATTCTATATCCAGAAGGTAAACAGATTCACCGGTATAGCTGTTGATTTTTTCATTGCATGCAATGATATTACCTATTACAGCATAATGATCAGTTTCTATTCCGACTGGCATAAAACTAGATTCTACAATTGTAAGAACATCCTCTTGTCTTGTTCTTTTTCCAATAAGATTATAGGTATCCATATCTTCTAAAGTAAGACTTTCTATAGCATCAGGATCACCTTTTTTGGCAGCTTCAATGAGCCTATTTCTCTTTCCATTGTTAAAACTGTTTCTCTGTTCAAATTCTTTATTAATATCGAGGATTATTGTTCCATTTGTTGATAAACCTGAAAAATATGCTTTTGAAAAGTATTTATTCGGTTTGTTTGTCCATAGTGATTTTACATAATCCGCAACATTTGTGATAAAAAATATGAGAGTCATGCCGAGACTGAAATCACTGCTGACTCCGGCGTAGGAGCTTTTATCACTGAATTTTTCAACATAGATATTTTGATCTTCGTTAATTCGATTGGATTTGACATATGGAAAATAATATTCAATGGATAAAGCTCCATCCTGTGACATCTCACCTATAAGTGATATTCCGAATCCATCTCCAAAATCTTTGTTTATTTGTATAAGGCTGGTATCAGAACTTATAGTTGAAATCTGGTTGCTTGTTGGTGTGGACAGTATCTGTCTGTATATTGGCTCTAATTGCTGTCTGTTTTTTATGTTTGTAAATCCTATGGCCGGAAGAAAACTATGCATTCTGACACCTCCTCATATAAAATATTATACTTTTAATTATTATTTGTCTTGTGTTTGTTGTTACGTGTTTAACTTATAGATTCATCTTATATTATGCTTTTCAGATTACTTTTCTGTTTTCTCAAGATATTCTTTACCACCCATATATGGTCTAAGCTTCTCTGGAATTCTTACTCTGCCGTCTGCCTGAAGATTGTTCTCGAGGAAAGCAATAAGCATCCTTGGTGGAGCAACAACTGTGTTGTTAAGTGTGTGTGCAAGGTATTTGCTGCCGTCTTCACCTTTTACTCTTATATGAAGGCGTCTTGCCTGTGCATCACCCAGATTTGAACAGCTTCCTACTTCAAAATATTTCTTCTGACGTGGTGACCATGCCTCAACATCTACAGACTTAACCTTGAGATCTGCAAGATCTCCTGAACAACATTCAAGGGTTCTAACAGGAATATCCATTGATCTGAAAAGGTCTACTGTATTCTGCCACAGTTTATCAAACCACATTTTACTATCCTCTGGTTTACATACAACTATCATTTCCTGTTTCTCAAACTGATGAATTCTATATACACCACGCTCTTCAATACCGTGAGCACCCTTCTCTTTTCTAAAGCAAGGTGAATAGCTTGTAAGAGTTTTTGGAAGCTCTTCTTCAGGAATAATTGTATCAATGAATTTACCAATCATTGAGTGTTCGGATGTTCCGATAAGGTAGAGATCCTCACCTTCAATTTTGTACATCATAGCGTCCATCTCAGCAAAACTCATAACACCAGTAACAACGTTACTTCTGATCATGAAAGGAGGAATACAATATGTAAATCCTCTGTCAATCATGAAGTCTCTCGCATATGAAATGATAGCAGAATGAAGTCTGGCTATATCCCCCATGAGATAATAGAAACCGTTTCCGGCAACTTTTCTTGCTGAATCAAGATCAATTCCACCGAGTGATTCCATAATATCAGCATGATATGGAATTTCAAAATCAGGAACAACAGGGTCTCCATATTTTTGAACTTCTACGTTCTCTGAATCATCTTTACCAATAGGAACAGATGGATCAATAATATTTGGTATGATCATCATGATTTTTTTTACTTTTTCTTTAAGTTCTGGTTCAATTGCTTCAAGTTCTTTTAATCTTGCTGAAGTCTCAGCTACCTGTTTTTTGATTTCTTCTGCTTCATCTTTTTTACCCTGAGCCATGAGAGCACCTATCTGTTTTGCTATTGAGTTTTTGTTTGCTCTGAGGGCGTCTGCTTCCTGCTGTGCTGCACGGGCCTGCTTATCAAGCTCTATTACTTCATCTACGAGTGGAAGTTTGTCATCCTGAAACTTATTTTTTATATTCTGTTTTACTACATCTGGATTTTCTCTTAAGAATTTAATATCAATCATGATATTCCTCCTATATTATAATTAATTTTTTTTTTTACTAGTTCTCAATTATTAGTTTGATATTGTTTATATTTATTCTAATATTTTTTAATCGGCATAATGCTTATAATTCACTGATACTTTTTAATCAGCATAATGCTTATAATTCACTAATACTTTTTAATCAGCACAATGTTTATAATTTAACTAAATTAAAAATTTATTGATTTATTGAATTGCTATTATTTTATCTTATATTTTTAATTTGTTTTCTGATATTTCATCTTCAAGTGTTTTAGCTCTTTCAATTGCCTCTTTTTCTTCCTCAGACAGCGCAACATATGCTTCTCCACCTATTATTTCTTTTGCGTAATTGAAACAACCTTCTCTAGTGTGCATACTATTTAGAACAACACCATTATTGTCACTGTCCATTAAAACTAAAGCAAAACTCAGGTTACCACCCATACCATCAAAAGCATTGTATTTCACGAGTCCAATTTTGTTTACACATGATGAAAGATGACTTTGAATTTCTTTATGCTCCTTTGTCAGCCTTTTTGAGTTGTTTTTAACAGCATCCATCTCTGCAAATCGTTTCATTATTATGTCTTCAAGATCACCTGCCTGGGTTCCACTCAATAGTCGCTTTATCTGTTTGTTTCTATTTCTAATATTGCCCATCATTATGAATAATAGTACAAACAAGGCAACTATTAATACCAACATTCCTATAAGAATATAGGCAGGATCAATACCTATTTTCTGTAGTATTGAACTTTCCATTATATTGTCCTTCCTTGGTTGTATTACATCATCTCTTTATTTATTGAATAAAGCATTTCAGTTATTCTATCGAGCTCATCCTGGGAGTAGTAGTTAATTTCAATCTTACCCTTGCCCTTGTTTGATGCCTTAATAGCTATTTTAGCACCCAAAATAGACTTTAATTTGTTCTCTATGTCGGAATAGAAGACAGATAAGTCCTTTTCAGACTGTTTTTTTTCTTCTTTTTCAGGTTTTTCCTCAAGAATTGCCTTTACATATGCCTCAGTCTCACGAACACTTAGCTTCTGATCATATACTATAGCAGCGGTTTCATATTGGAGCTTTGGGTCTTCAATAGGAATAAGTGCTCTCGCATGACCAGTGGAGATCATGTTGTACATAACCATCTGCCTGACGTCTTCACATAACTTGAGAAGTCGCAGAGAGTTAGTGATGGTAGACCTGCTTTTTGATACTCTTTCAGCTACTTCTTCTTGTTTTAAATTGTATTCAGATATAAGTGCTTCATAAGCCTGTGCCTCTTCAATTGGATTGAGATCCTCACGCTGAATGTTTTCAATAAGGGAGATTTCCATGACCTCTTTGTCTGTATAATCACGGATAACGACAGGAACTTCCTTGATTCCAGCAAGTCTTGCAGCTCTCCAGCGGCGTTCACCGGCAATTATTTCATAGTAATTGTCTTTTTTAGTGACAATTAGAGGTTCAAGAACACCATACTTCTTGATTGAGTCAGATAATTCTTGTAATGCTTCCTCATCAAATTGTTTTCTAGGCTGTGATTTGTTTGGTTCAATGAGGTTTATGTTTATTTTTTGTTCAACCTCTTTGACAACTTCTTTTATCACCTCTTTGGTGACAGTTTTTACTTCTTTTTCTGATGAATCAACTGATAAATCAGCATTGTTTTTAATTCGTTGTGGTTTAGATGCTTCTGACGTACCTAAAAGATCATTTAAACCTCTTCCTAAACCTTTCTTTTGCGCCATATTGTCCTCCGTTTATCTGTAATAGTCATTCTCGATTACTTCATCTGCAAGCATCATGTAGTGTTCTGCTCCAGCAGACTTAGGATCATACTCAATTATTGGCATACCATAGCTTGGTGCTTCTGCAAGTCTGACATTTCTCGGAATAACAGTGTTGTAAATATGCTGCTTTAAGTTATCTTTCACATTTTCGACAACCTGAACCGATAAGTTTGTTCTTGAATCAAACATTGTAAATACAACACCTTCAATGGTGAGAAGCCTATTCAGATTTTTCCTAATCAATTCAATAGTGTAAACAAGCTGTGAAAGACCATCCAATGCAAAAAATTCGCACTGAATAGGAACTAACACTGTATTTGCTGCAGTAAGAGCATTTACAGTAAGCATTCCAAGGGCAGGAGGACAATCAATGATTATATAATCAAATTTGTTCTTTACCTTTCTGATATGAGTTTTAAGAATATGCTGCATGTCTTCCATACCAACAAATTCAACCTCAGCTCCAGCTAGTTCTCTGTTGGCAGGTATCAAATTGAGTCCTGGATATACATTGATAATCATGCATTCGCCAATATTACATTCGTTTCGCAGCATATCATATACTGTATATTCCAGGGAATCTCTGTCAACACCGAGTCCACTGGTCATATTTCCCTGGGGATCCATATCAACGGCCAGAACTTTTTTACCTTTTGCAGCCAGGCAAGCAGCAAGATTTATTGCTGTTGTAGTCTTACCAACACCACCTTTTTGGTTTGCAATTGCTATTATTCTGCCCATTTTTGCTCCTTTTAACTCAAAAAAAGAATGTTTCACGTGAAACATTGTGTGTATATTGTCATAAATTATTAAAAATAACGATGCTTTTATTGAACAACGTTAATGCTTGTCTATTATAACACTTATATTATTCTAATTCTATATAAGATGAAAAAAATATTGTTTAAATTATGAATCTACATAGTAAATCTAATTTATGCTCTTGAAAACATGCTTTAAACAGTGTTGGAAATTATTCCTTAGAAGAGTGTATCTAAAGTATAATTAAAAAAAGTAGCTCTGAATTTAAACCTAAAGAGTGCTTTAAATTATACACATTGAATAATGTTTCTAAGGTTTTATTTAATTATGTTTTGCGTTATATCATTACAAGAGTTTTACAACGCTGTAACTCTTATATTTCAAAGTGATTTGTTTTGTTTATTAACAGACATTACTTTATTCAATATATAATAGTATTGTAGCTTGTTAAAACATCACAATGATAAAAATGTTTCACGTGAAACATTTAGAAAAATATGAATAATAAGACTTAATACTTGATAGTATCTACTGATCATATAATGAATCATGATATAAAGTAAATAAAATACTTTAAAAGTATTCCTTTGGTAGATTGCCAGTTTACTAAAAATGTACAAACATAGTTGTATTTTCATAAATTAATTACATTATACATATTTTTACTTGATTTTCTTTTCTAAATTGCAATAACAAGATGGACACTGGCTATGCAGCATCCACTTAATAGATTTTATCTAGTTCTTCTTCGAATAGTTCATCTGCGGTTTTGTATCCCAGAAGCTTTCTCGGAAGGCTATTTTTGTTTACCTTTGCACGATTTTGCTTAGATTTTTTAGAAAGCTTTTCGGGAAGATGGTGGTTTTTGATTCCAATCAGTCCAGCATCAACATAGTTGTAAAGTGCTTTTACGCAGACCATTTCTTTTCTGGTAAATTTGTGTCCAGTAATAGCTCTACCGTAGCAAGCATCAAGTGATCAATTATCATTGAAAAATGATCTGATACATAGTTAATGAACTTTGACTTTGCAATAAAATCATAAGTTCTGCAAGAGTTGCAGTGGTTAGATTCATAAGCAGCCTGACCAGCCTTGGCTCTATAATACGGAGAATGATTCTTATACATAAGAATTGTTCCGCACTTAATTTCATTCGATACCGTTGTATGTGAACAGCCGATTTCTCTTGCAATCGCACGAATGAAATATTTATCTTTAATGCGAAGTTGAATAATAATACGCTCCTCAAATGAAAGATGTTTTTCCTTCTTATGAGAAGTTGTGGTAGAATGTAATTGGCTCATGGACATGCTCCTTTGATTGTGTTTTTTTAGTCAACTAACATTCTATCAAAGAAATGCTTCATGAGCTATTTTATTTAGTTAATGTCCAACTCCATTATACAATCGGCGTTTTAAACTGCAAAATCAAATAAGATAGAGCCCTGATACTAATGATAGTATGATCTTTTAAAATGATGTTTATCATATGTATAAATTTATTTGTAAATATATTTTTACTAATAAATTTATAAAAAATCGTATAGAATAGAAACGTAGTATAAAGTTTGCTAAAAAGAAGTGTTCAGATATAATAGCTAAAAATGACTTTGAGTTGAGAATATATATAATTTTATCGTCACTCTAGATTAATGTTTCACGTGAAACATTTTGAATAAATTTAGTAAGAACAAAAAAATAAAGAAAAAACCTAAAAAAATGTATTGTAATATAAAAGACAGTGAACACAGATATTATACAAAATATCTATGTTCACTGTCTTTTTAATGCACTGAGTTACATTGCTTCAGGTGCTTCAATTCCGAGAAGGTTGAGAGCAGAGCTGATTGTATTCTTTGTGAGGTAAGTGAGCATTACTCTTGCATTCTTAAGTGCTGCATCGTCAACGTTAATTCTGGTTGAATTGTAGAACTTATTAAACGCCTGAGCTACGTCTACTGCAAATCTTGCAACTACTGATGGCTCATATTTGTCTGCTGCATCTTTTATAACTGCAGGGAATCTGTTTATTTCCTTAAGAAGCTCTATAGCGTCCTGTTCTGTGATAAGGCTGTAATCAATAGGTGATGAAGGATCAAATCCCTCTGCCATTCTTACTACACTGCAGCATCTGGCATGTGTGTACTGAACATATGGACCAGTTTCACCATCAAAGTTAAGCACTTTATCCCAACTAAATGACACATCTTTGATTCTCTGGTTGTACAAGTCATTGAATAATACTGCACCAACACCAACTTTCTTGGCAACATCTTCTTTATCTGGAAGATTTGGACTTTTTTCTGTAATAATCTCAAGACTTTTTGCGATGGCGTCTTTGAGAATATCTTCTGCATAAATAATATTTCCGCTTCTTGTGGAAAGCTTTGCTCCCTCAAGACTTACAAGTCCATAAGGAATATGAATAAGCTGGTCTTTTGCCCATTCATTTCCGAGAAGCTCAACTACTTTGAATACCTGAGCAAAATGGAGCTTTTGTTCCTGACCTGTTACGTATAAGCATTTGGAGAAGTTGTATGTCTCTTTTCTGTAAAATATAGCTGCCAGGTCACGGGTTGCATATATTGAACTTCCATCTTTCTTTGTAATGATACATGGTGCCATATCATATTCTGACAGATCTACGATCATTGCTCCTTCGCTTTCTTTGAGAAGGTTTGCAGCTTTGATCTTGTCAACCACAGCCTGACATTTGTCTCTGTAAAAGCTTTCGCCGAGATAGTAATCAAAATCCATTCCAAGAAGTTTGTAGGTTCGTTTGTATTCAACAAGGCTTATATCCTTGAACCACTGCCAGATACTGAGAGCCTCCTCGTCACCGTTCTCCATCTTGTTAAACCATGCTCTTGCTTCATCTACAAGTTCAGGATTTTTGTCTGCTTCTTCATGAAATTTTACATATAGTTTCATAAGCTCAGAGATACCATCTTTTTCAACGGCTTCCTTTGATCCCCATGATTTGTATGCAACTATAAGTTTGCCAAACTGTGTTCCCCAGTCACCAAGATGATTGATTCTGACAACATTGTATCCGAGTTTGGAATGAATCTTGTAAAGTGAGTTACCTATTATAGTGGTTCTGAGATGTCCAACATGGAAGTTCTTTGCAACGTTAGGTGAAGAATAGTCGATACATATTGTTTTGCCTTCACCCATGTCGGATGATCCAAAATTATCTGAGTTTGCAGCTTCAACCATTGTCTTTACAAAGATTTCTTTCTTTATATAAAAATTGAGATATGCTCCTGCAACTTCTATTTTCTCGATAAAGTCTATATCGCCGATCTGGTCTTTGATGTCTGCTGCTATCATATTTGGAGCTTTGTGCATGACCTTTGCAAGTCTGAAGCATGGAAATGCGAAATCACCCATATCCGGGCGTGGCGGGATCTCTATTGACGCCATGATATCAGAGATATCAACACCTTCTACATATTTTGATATTAGTTCTGCAATTTTTTCTTTCATGATATTAATCCTTTATAATTATTCTAGTGGAAATGAAAATCTGACATTTGTTCCACTGACTATATCTCCATCAATCTTGAATGTACCGTTGAGAAGATAAATGATTTCTTTGATTTTGTGAAGTCCACTGTACCATGGACTTTCGTCTGAATAGTTGCTGTCTATACCAACTCCGTTGTCATTTATATATACATCAACCAGACGACTGCTGAGATATATCTTGATGACTATCTTGTTTGCGTTGGAATGAGTAAATATGTTATTCATCAATTCCTGAATTATTATTATCAATTGTGTGGACACAATATCCGGAATATTGATTGCATAATCTGTACAGTCTATATCTGATGATATGTCGCATTCAGGATGTTCATCTTTATAATTCTGGATAAGTTTTTCAAGTAAAGTCCATACAGGTTCTTCCGAATCAACTTCGTTTGTAAGCGAATTTGCTATTTCATCTACGTGATCTGCCAGTTTGGAGGTGGAAGTTGTAAGTTCTTCGAGGGTGACTTTTGCTCTGTTAATATCTGAGCGTATCAGCCATGAGAGAACCTCCAGTTTGTGAAAATTGGAATCCAGAACATCTGTTATATCACTCTGTATCTTATCTGCAAGCTGTTTTCTTTCGTACTGTTGGAGACGAAGTATGTTCAGACCGTGATTTACAGGTGGCTCATCACTTTCAGGATGAGTATCGCTATCCGTTGTATCTTCACTGATTGTGGAAACTTCTTCCGTGGCCTCTGACAGCAGCTCATCGAGATGCCTGTTGGAAGTTGAAAGACTGTTGATCCTCTTTTTGAGAAGATCGGTTTCTTCTTCCTCTTCTTTGATCTGAATATGTAGTGTGGACTGTATATCCTGAAGTTCTCTGAGCTGCGCCTCTATCTGGGTTGCTTTTTCCTGCTGAGAGGTTGTACTCGTCGAAAATGGGGAAAATACGTTGTGTCCTGTACTGGTTTTAAAGGAGTATACATCCAATGTTTTA
>OGXW01001516.1_pt1 | contig 17498 bp, 14 predicted proteins | sample 1576341 | NCBI WGS metagenome assembly OGXW01 (sample SAMEA3541592, study PRJEB24748) | human gut metagenome | biome: human gut; feature: human-associated habitat; material: faeces | place: China | collected 2012
CTAAGGCACAGCTTGCAGAGCTTGCTATCGCTGATAAGGATGCTATCGTTGCAGATAAGATCTTCAGTGGTCTTGTTGAGGGACGTATCTCAAAGCAGGTTAAGGAGATCAGTCTTCTTGATCAGGTTTATGTTAAGGCTGAGGATGGAAAGCAGACAGTTGCTAAGTACCTTGAGTCAGTAAACAAGAGCCTTTCAATCGCTAAGTTTGTTCGTTTCGAAGTTGGCGAGGGTATGGAGAAGAAGAACGAAGACTTCGCAGCTGAGGTTGCTAAGCAGATGAACGTATAATAATTCGTATGTTCATATTTTGAATGGTTAATAATATATCTAGAAGAGAAAACCTTGGATACCTGATTTTTCGGGTATCTAAGGTTTTTTGTTTGATTGAAACACTATCTGCCTGTGTTATAATGAAAAAAAAGCTTTATATAATATACAGAAAAATATATACAGGCAGAATTACACAAGATATATAAATGGAATTCTGGCAGATTATAATCCTGTTTTATAAGCTTATTTAAGTTTATAAGCTGATTTAAGCTATATTTAAGTTTGACAGATATAATAGATTATATTCAAATAGATGCGGAGATGATGGTATGAGATTACTTCTTGCTGAGGATGAAAAGGCACTTTCAAGTGCACTTCAGGTTATATTGAAGCACAATAACTGTTGTTTTTTTGCTTGCGTTGTTCTGGTCAAAGAAGATATTCAGACCTGTTGCTGATAGTTATGATAAACAGAAACGGTTTATAACAGATGCAAGTCATGAGATTAAGACTCCGCTTACAATAATTGATGCAAATACAGAAGTTATAGAGATGATGAGCGGTGAGAGTGAGTGGACAAAGAATACAAGGGATCAGGTGAAAAGGCTCACGTCGCTCACAAATCAGATGGTTGCCCTTTCAAGACTTGATGAGAATTCAATAAGGCAGCTCATAAGTATTCTGGTTGACAATGCCATGAAATATGCCGCCATGGATGCCGGAGTTGACGTATTCTTAAAACGGGACGGATGTAAGATGTGCTTTGTGCTGCGTAATCTGACAGATGGAATGAAATCTGGGGATCAGAAGGTTCTGTTTGAACGTTTCTACAGACCAGACAGTTCGAGGAATTCGGAGACTGGCGGATCTGGTATAGGATTATCACTTGCAAAATCAATAGTTGAATCACATAAAGGAAAAATCACGGCAGTATGCGATGAAAAAGGATATATAACATTCAAGATTATAATGTAGCCTGCCATAATAAAAACAGCTCTGTCTGTCAGATACACTGTGTATCTGGCGGCAGAGCTTTTATTTACGCGAGCAACGAGCCAAAGTCCGTGCTTGCACGAGACCTTGGCGACTGCCGCGATAACTTGAGAAACTCGCGAAGCGTGTTTCTCATAGTTTTGTTCAGGGTTATGATTAAAAATATTGGGAGTACATGATTGTATGAGTTTTTTGAATAGTGTTGTGCACATTTTAATTTGGATAACATTATATTATTGAGTTGCGCACAATGTTTCACATAGATTGCGCTCAAGTTGCGCTTAAATATAGTTAAAATGCATAATTAATTTGCGAAAAGATTGTCTACAAGCGACATAGTAACCAGAAACATAATATGTTAATATAATACTAAAGAACAAACGGTTGCGCAACTGTTGTACAACATATCACAAGGAGGGACCCGCCCTAAGGCGGGAGGATCCCTTGTGATAATGCAGACGCCGCGCGAAGCGCACAGGAATGCGTCTGCAAATCATCACATTATTAGGAGGGCATATATGAGAAGACAGAGAATTGCAAAACAGATCGGCTGTGCGGTTCTCGCAGGATCGCTTGTTATAGGACAGATTTTCGGATCGGGTACTTCACTTATAAAAGCGAAGGCTGCTGAGAGCTGGGTTGATACATTTATGGTAGCAAATGGTGATTTTGAGACAGGAGACAGCAGTGATTGGACGTTAGATCCCGGATCCGGAGCTGAACTTGTGGTAAAAAATGGTGGAAGCAATGTAAATACTACATATTATCTGAACATATGGGCTTCTGATTCGTCCGATGCCAGCATTACACAGACTATTGCGTCTGTTCCAGCAGGAACTTACAAGCTTGAATATGATGTTGAGGGGGATGCTCAGGATACAGGCCTTACAGTTTCTGTTGCAGGTAAGAAGCAGGCTGTTGGAGCTACGACCGGATGGGATGCATGGACTACCAATGAGACAGAGGAATTTGTTCTTGAAGATACAACAGATGTCAGTATTTCATTCACGGGAAGTCTTGCCAGTGGATATTGGGGCAAGATAGATAATGTTAAGCTATATAAGCTTACGGAGGATGACTCAGATACAGTGGAGCCTGTGGAGGCAGGAATATATGTTGATCGTGTCAAAGATCTTACATACACTGATTTGAATGGAGAGAAACAGGAATTTATAGAAGGTGTGGATGTATCATCTTACGTATCCCTGAAGAACAGCGGCGTTAAGTATTATGATTTCGACGGCAAAGAACTTGATGATATTGGATACTTTAAGTTCCTTGCAAGCTGCGGTGTAAATTATGTCCGTGTCCGTGTATGGAACAATCCATATGACGCAGATGGTAATGGATACGGTGGTGGTGACAATGATATTGAGACTGCTAAAAAGATCGGACAGTATGCCACAGCGGCAGGTATAAAGCTTCTTGTGGATTTCCACTACTCAGATTTCTGGGCTGATCCTGGCAAACAGCAGGTGCCTAAGGCTTGGTCAGGCTTTACACTTGATGAAAAGGTAGCAGCAGTTGAGCAGTATACATCAGAAAGCCTCAAGACTCTTCTTGCAGCAGGTGTTGATGTGGGTATGGTGCAGATCGGTAATGAGACTACAAATGGAATATGTGGTGAGACAAGCTGGGCAAATATGGCAAAGATATTCAGTGCCGGAAGCAAGGCTGTAAGGGATATCAACAAGAACATTCTTGTTGCCATTCATTTCACAAATCCAGAGAGAAGTGGTAACTATGCAAGATTTGCGGGATATCTTAATACATATAAAGTTGATTATGATGTATTTGCATCATCTTACTACCCGGTATGGCACGGCACACCGGATAACCTCACATCAGTTCTCAAGAATGTAGCGGATACATATGGCAAGCTTGTAATGGTTGCAGAGACATCGTGGGCATACACGTTGGATGATGGAGACGGACATGAAAATACTGTCAGAAAAGGTAAAGACGATTCTACAACTTATGATTTATCAGTTCAGGGGCAGGCAAATGAGATAAGCTCCGTTATAAAAGCAGTAAAGAATACAGGTTCTTCAGGAATTGGTGTCTTCTACTGGGAGCCTGCATGGATTCCGGTAAATGTGTATGATTCATCTGCAGAAAACGCAGCAGATGTGCTCGCAGCAAATAAGGAAGCATGGGAGAAATACGGTTCAGGCTGGGCTTCATCATACGCTGGAGAGTATGATGAAGAAGATGCCGGCAAGTGGTACGGCGGTTCAGCGGTTGACAACCAGGCTCTGTTTGATTTCACAGGACATCCACTTGAGTCACTCAAGACATTTGCCTATGTACATACAGGAACAAAGACTAAGAGAGAGGTGCTTTCAATATCAGTTAATGATGTTGAGATAGAGATAACAGATATCGAGAATGTGGCACTGCCAAAGACAGCGACAATAAATTACAACGATGGCAATTCTGAGAGCGTGGATATCACATGGGAGGATGGAGCTCTTGAGAAGGTTAAAAACAATGGCGCTGGAACATGCACGGTAAATGGAACGATAACAGTAAATGATGAGACAGTGGAAGTTCAGTGCAATGTATCCATATTAAAGGAGAACCTGCTCGTAAATTCTGGATTTGAGTCAGGAAACGAGGGCTGGAATATCGCAGATGGCAGCAAGGGATTTGCAATCAAGACAAATGAGGATTTCAGAAACGGAAAATACTGCGGACATTATTACTATGCATCAGATTTCACATATGACGTTTATCAGACCATCACGCTTGAACCGGGAGAGTATGTTTTCAATGCATATCTTCAGGGCGGTGCAAATGGAAAAAATGACGTATATGAATTGTACGCAAGGATTGGTGACACAGATCTTGCATCTGATGCAGCAGTTCCTGATGGCTGGAAGGTGTGGCAGCATCCTGAAATAAGATTTGTTGTAAATGAGACAACTGAAGTTATGGTAGGAATGAGAGCTGCAGCCACAGGCGGTGCATGGGGAACATGGGATGATGCATATCTCTACAAAGATGCAGACATCATACCAACACCGAATCCAGGTCCAAATCCGGATGAGGTTAAAAATGGTCTTATCACAGAGGATGGAGTTACTTACTACTATGTAAATGGCGTTTTTCAGACAGAGTATACAGGTTTTGTAAAGCAGGACAAGCTCAACTACTATGTAAAGGACGGCGTTGTTCAGGCTGCCTACAAGGGCCTTGTAAAGAGCGGCAAATCAGGTAATGTATGGTACGTGAGAAATGGTGTTATATATACTGCATACACAGGCTTTGTAAAAAATGGAAATGGACAGCAGTGTTACATCTACAAGGGACTGTTTCTGCCGGGGAAGACGGGACTTGCAAAGAGCAGTGTGACAGGTAAGTTCTATTACGTAAAAAAAGGAATCATACAGACTGCATATACAGGCTTTGTGAAGAATCCAGCTTCTGGCAATCAGTGCTATGTTAAGAAAGGCGTGTTCCAGAGCAGTCTTACAGCAGTTGTAAAGAGCCCAAAGTCAGGTGTCAGATATTATGTAAGAAATGGAAGAATTTCATATAAAACTACAGGAGTTGTGACAGTATCAAAGGTGAGATATAGAGTTGTAAAGGGTGTAGTTAAGAGTATTATAAAATAATTACATAGAGATTCTATGTAGTATATGCAGTGCGGCAGTTCCAAAGTGGGACTGCCGCTTTAAATTGTCTGAATAATATTGTTGATTTGTGAAAAAATTTAGAAAAAATTTATATTTTTTACAATTATAGTTGAAAAAGTATGAGGAAATGATATAGAATGTGAAAGTATTTGTTTATATTATACTAAAAAGAGAAAAGGAGAGCATTATGGACAAATTCTTCAAAATCTCAGAGCGGGGGTCTAATATTAAGACTGAGATCATGGCAGGTCTTACAACATTCTTTGCTATGGCGTACATCGTTCTGGTCAATCCAAATCAGGTTGCAGCAGAGGGCAGTAAGGGCTGGCTGGCCGAGTTAGTGCCAGATATGGCAGGAGAGCTCGGTACAATATGGAATTCTGTATTTATAGCTTCTATATTGGTGGCTATCGTCGGTACACTTTTGATGGCATTTTTTGCTGACATGCCATTTGCACAGGCCTGTGGAATGGGCCTTAACTCATTTTTCTGTACTATTTTTGTAGCTGGAGCTGCATTTGCAGGTGTAAGTGCAATCCGAGGTTATCAAGCGGGTCTCGTAATAGTTCTTGTATCAGGTCTTGTGTTCCTGATTCTTTCAGTTACAGGACTTAGAAAGTATATTGCAGTTGCAATGCCTGAGTGCCTCAAGAAATCAATACCTGCTGGCATTGGTCTGTTTATAGCACTTATCGGACTGAAGAATGCATCGCTTATTCAGGACAACCCATACACATTTGTTCAGTTTTTCGATTTCCACGGAGTAATTTCAAATGGTGGTTCAGCTAAGGAGATCATGGCACAGATAGCCCCTCCTATAGTTGCATTTGTTGGTTTTATAATCATTGCGATTCTTGCAAAGCTTAATGTAAAGGGAAATATTATCATAGGAATCATTGCATCAACTGTTCTGTATTATGTTCTGATGCTTCAGACTCCTGAGTTTGATTTCTCATCAATTGGACAGTCATTCAAGGATTTTGGTTCAGTAGGATTCCTCGGAGTATTCCAGGGACAGGCATGGAAGGACGCTTTCTCAGCCGAGTACATCGGTGGTGTGTTCTCAGCAATCATGCTTGTGGTAAGTTTCTGTCTTGTTGATATGTTTGATACCATCGGAACATTATATGGAGCCGCTTCCCAGGCAAATATGCTTGACGAGAAGGGCGATCCTATGAAGCTTGATGAGTGTATGATGTGTGATTCTATCGGTACTGTTTCAGGTGCCCTTCTTGGTACTTCAACATGTACTACATTTGTAGAGTCAGCTTCTGGTATAGCCGCTGGTGGTAGAACAGGCCTTACAAGTTTAGTCACAGCTATCTGCTTTGCAATATGTCTGTTTCTCAGCCCTGTAGCAACTGTTGTTCCATCATGTGCAACAGCTCCGGCACTCATATTTGTAGGTGTTCTCATGGCTAAGAACTTTGCGAAGGTTGATATGGAAGACATGCGTTCAGCAGTTCCTGCTTTCGTAACATTCCTTATGATGCCACTTACTTACTCAATCTCAAATGGTATCGGTCTTGGAGCCATCACATACGTTCTTATCTCACTTTTCACAGGTAAGTACACAAAGAAGGATATCGTAGTAACATGTATTGCGATCCTCTTTATTGTAAAGTTTGTGACGGTAACAATGTAATAAATGCAAAAGGGAAATTTCCTAAGCGTATAATAGATATAAGGTGTGCTTTTCATAAATTGGGGAGTGCGCCTTATATATTTTTTGCATTTTATTAAAATGAACGTGTACTTTTTGCATTTCCTGAAATGAAACGACGGTTGCCAAAGCCAAAATTTTGTAGTATCATACCAACAGTGTACCAGTAGCCAATCGGATACGGCAATGGCCTCCGGAGCCATGACGGGCGGTTCGACTCCGCCCTGGTACGTTTTTTTTTACTTTTTTTGTGAAAGCGGGATTTTATATTCCATGTAAAAGTGGTATAACACAAGAAGAATTTCGTAGAGGAAGACAGAAATGAAGAGGAAGAAGAACAAAACAAAAGAGAATATAGAGAACATGGAAGTCGTAGGAGAAGCCGGAGCAGCAGGGTTGGATGCTGAGAATTTGTATGATGTGCTGGACGATTCTGATGATAACGGCCTGGACGATGAAGATGGCGACGGCTTGGATGGCGAAGACGGCGGTGATGATGAGGTCGGCAACGATATGGATGATGTCGATGATGAATCAGATGCTGGCGAAAGTGACGACTCATCAGAACTGGATGATGGAGGAGCTGACGGCGATTCAGATGATAATGAGCCAGATACTAGAGAGATTGGCGGGTTTGATGATATAGATGCTGGCGGATCTGACGACTTTGATGATGCTGATGTTGAATCTTCAGATAAAAAAGAGAATCATAAAAATCCGGTAAAGAAGAGACTTTATGAGGATTATGTAATAGATGACCCAGAGGACATGGATGAGGCACCTGACACGGGAGATATGTTTGATGATGAAGATCTGGATGATGACGACTATTATGCTGATGAGGTGACAAGCGGCAGAAGAAGGAAAAAAACTGCCAGACGCAGACAAACTGGCATATCAGGAAAGACTCTGGCAGCGCTCTGGATATTATTGGTGATATTGCTTGGCGGATATGTGTACCTTTTCTTTATAAATAAGACAATCATATCGGATGATGTGACTGGGCGTGACAACACAGTGAATATAGATATTCCAGCAGGGGCGAATTACAGCCTGTGCAACATAGATGAGATAAATCAGCTCATAGGTAATTATCTGCTTGCCAGAACAAAGGCTGATCAGGCAACTCTTCAGAGACTTGTAACTGATCCGGAAGAATTTAACGATATGACAAGTGTGGAGATTGCAGCACAGTATATAACTGCATATGGCAGGACCACGTGTTACATGGTGCCGGGGTATACGTCCGATTCGTATATCATATATGAGCTGTCAAATCTCACAATAAAGGATGTGAACAGCAATCCACTGGACATTCGGTCGTTCTATGTCACAAAGCAGGATGATGGAAGTTACAAGATCAACAATTCCAGCCTATCTGATGAGGAACAGGCATATATCAACGATATTGGAGCTTCGGATTTTATACAGGATATATATAAGCATGTGAAAGAGAACAATGATTATCTCAGCAAGCATGATGATACATTTAAAAAGTTTCAGGATATGTATGAGTAAAAAAATACAGACTCTTCTATAGATGCATTTCTTACCATATCTGAGGTGAGATAGTGACTTCATAGAGAGTCTGTATTTTTTCACTTTTTTTAGTTCAGATAAAACGGTTCGTAGGTCAAAAAGTCATGTTTTATATTGCCTCTGAGGAATCGATTTCATCTGTATCGATCACTACACCCCTGGTCGGGACGGGAGTGGAGAATACAATCTGAGTCTCAGTACTTCCAAATCTCTGGAGCTGGCCTATGAATGAGTCGAGATCCATTGTGTTTGGAAAACAAACCTTCATGAGCATAGAATGTGCGCCGGTCACACAGTTGCATTCAAGCACATTTGGACAGGCGTCAACGAATGGGTAAAATGTTGGCTTCTGTTTTGGATCAAGTGCCATGTGGATGAAAGCTGTTATGTGATAGCCAAGAGCCTCATGGTCAACACTTGCATGATATCCTGTTATGATGCCTGCTTTCTCTAATCTCTCAATTCTTGCTGAAACTGCCGGCGAAGAAAGGAAGACTTTGCTTGCCAGATATTTGAGTGGTGTTCTGGCATTGCCCTGTAAAAGATGAATTATTTTTCTGTCGATGATATCCATAACTATGCACTTCCTTTTCTTAAAATAAAAAAAAGGTGCGTTTCCTAAGAAACACACCTTTGCGTTTGCTTTACTATACATTAAATGATAAAAAAAATCAAGGATTTTATTAAAAAAACTTAACTGAAACTTTACTGCGGCTTTATTAGTAAATCTGCTAGGTTCACAAAGGGACAAATAAATGTTATGATATCTCTGCATATTCATTAGAAACATACTGACCTTGATCTGGCTGATACGTTAGATGCTGGCCGAGATTCAGAATAAGAAATATGTATTAATACAGTAAAATCATAACAGAGGAACGATTATGGCAGATGGAATAAGACTTAACAAATATCTCAGCGAGGCCGGTGTATGTTCAAGGCGTGCTGCAGATACACATATAGAAAATGGAAAGGTCACGATCAACGGAGAGCGGGCTGTCATGGGACAGAAGGTCATGCCTGGGGATGTGGTGGCTTTCATGGGTAAAAAGGTTCAGCAGAAGGATAGGACAGTGATCCTGGCATATAATAAGCCGATAGGACTTACCTGTACGGCGAGCAAAGAGGATCCTGACAATATATTTGATCACATAGATTATCCGATCAGGCTTCAGTATGTGGGAAGGCTGGACAAGGACTCCCAGGGACTGCTTCTCCTGACAAATGACGGCGATCTGTCAAATGCGATTCAGAAGTCGGTGAACAATCACGAGAAGGAATACAGGGTGCGGGTGAACCGTGAGATAACAGAGGATTTTATCAGGAAGATGTCAGATGGAGTTCCGATACTTGACACAGTGACAAAGAAATGTAAGGTGCGAAAAATAGATGACAGGTCGTTTATGATAGTGCTGACGCAGGGACTCAACAGACAGATCAGGCGAATGTGTGATGCGTTGGGCTACAGGGTAGTGAATCTGAAGAGAGTCAGGGTCTGCAATGTAAAGCTTGGCAATATGAGACCCGGGGAGCTCAGGGAGCTCAGCCGCGAGGAAGAGGCAGAGCTGAGACGGATAGTTGGGATGTAGTAGAAAGTGTGGATTAGTTTGTCAGATTATTTGAAAAACGAGTAATTAGTATAGTGATCTGTATGTTCTGATAATCATGGATAGTAAGAGTTAATTGGATAGTTTAGTTTATACAGGTAAATATATATTTGGATAGAATGTGCTAAATTGTGATAGGAAGAGTGTATATAGGATTTTATGAGGCAGTATCTGCCGGGGGGTGTGCATGGAAAATATTAGTGGAAATGTCAATGAAAATATTAATGAGAGTAACACCGATAATATCCAACAAAATAAGGATAAAAGCGGGAATAACGATAATGGCAAGATAACCAGAATTAAAGAACTTGTAAAGCAGCTCAACGATGCTGCAAAGAAATATTATATGGAAGATACAGAGATCATGAGCAATCTGGAATATGATGCTCTGTACGATGAGCTGAGTGCCCTGGAGAAAGAGACCGGGATGGTCATGAGCAACAGCCCGACGGTCAAGGTAGGATATGAGGTCGTCAGTGAGCTGCCGAAGGAGGCTCACGAGCATCCAATGCTTTCACTTGACAAGACAAAGGATGTAGGTGCTCTTGCGTCATGGCTTGGCGGTCAGAAGGGCGTAATATCCTGGAAGATGGACGGACTCACCGTTGTTCTCACATATGAGAACGGAGAGATGATAAAAGCGGTTACCCGTGGAAATGGTGAGATAGGCGAGGTTATCACGAACAATGCGAAGGTATTTGCAAATGTACCTCATCACATCCCGTACAAGGGCAAGCTGACGATCAGAGGCGAGGCGGTCATCAAATACTCGGATTTCAATGCGATAAATGAGAAGATAACGGATGCGGAGTCCAAATACAAGAACCCGCGAAATCTGTGCAGTGGCTCAGTGAGACAGCTCGATAACAAGATAACAAAGGAGAGGAATGTACATTTCTTTGCATTTAACTTGGTGGATGGCGAGGATGTGGACTTCCACAATTCATTCAAATATCAGCTTGACTGGTTGGAGCAGCAGGGATTTACCGTGGTAGAACATTACCTGACTGATTCGGCATCACTCCCGGGTAAGGTGAGAGAATTTTCTGAGAAGATAACAGAGAATGACTTCCCATCGGATGGTCTGGTACTAATGCTGGATGATCTGGCATACGGAAGAAGCCTGGGAACCACAGCCAAGTTCCCGCGAAATGCCATGGCATTTAAGTGGGCGGATGAGGAGGCAATCACCCATCTACGCTATGTGGAGTGGAGTCCATCAAGAACCGGACTCATCAACCCGGTTGCTGTATTTGACCCGGTGGAGCTCGAGGGAACCACAGTCAGCCGTGCCAGCATACACAACGTCAGCATACTTAAGTCATTGGCACTTGGCGAGGGCGATGAGATTGCTGTGTACAAGGCGAATATGATCATTCCGCAGATTGCAAGGAACTTAACCATGAGCGGTAACGTGGTCATACCGGCTGCGTGTCCTGCATGTGGCGGTGAGACTGAGATCGTGAGGGAGGAAGGCGGTGCAGCGTCAGGAGTTGAGACTCTGTACTGCACAAACCAGTTCTGCCCTGCCAAGAAACTCAAGTCATTTTCACACTACGTGTCCAGAAATGCGTTGAATATAGACGGACTCTCAGAGGCGACCATAGAGAAGTTCATAGATGAGAAGATCCTCGAGGAGCTTCCTGATCTGTATAAGCTTGCGGCTCACAGAGAACATATAGTTGAACTTGAGGGATTTGGCGAGAAGTCGTACAACAAGCTTGTGGCTGCGGTGGACGCATCCAGACAGACGAACATGTGGCGTCTTGTCAATGGTCTCGGCATTGCAAATGTCGGAGAGGCGACAGCCAAGCTCATGGCAAAGCATTTTGCAAATGATATGGATGCCATGAAGAAGGCAGATGTGTCAGCATACGTTGAGATAGACGGAATCGGTCAGGTTATAGCAGAGGATATAGTCAGATACTTTGAAAATGAGAAGAATTGTGCTATCATAGATAGGTTGATGGCTGAGCTTACGTTTGTGGATGAGGTTTCTGATACGGAGCAGGATCTGGCGGGCAAGGTGTTCGTCATAACCGGTTCGCTCACCCATTTTGACAACAGAAATCAGCTCAAGGAACTGATAGAGAGCAGAGGAGGTCAGGTTACAGGTTCTGTATCTGCCAAGACCTCATATCTTATAAATAACGATGTGAATTCTACATCATCCAAGAACAAGAAGGCGAAAAGCCTTGATGTGCCTATCATATCTGAGGAGGATTTCTTAGAATTGATTGGACAGTAGAAGTAACTGTAGTAAATGGAAAGGAAATGATAGAGATGCCGATAAGAATAGATGATGATCTGCCGGTTAAGAAAACATTAGAGGACGAGAACATATTTGTCATGGGAACAGGAAGGGCACACAGCCAGGACATAAGACCCCTTGACATTCTGATACTCAACCTCATGCCGCTGAAGGAGGACACAGAGCTGCAGCTCATGCGAAGCCTGTCAAACACCCCACTTCAGGTGAACATCACGCTTCTTAGAACCATGTCCTACGAGTCCAAGAACGTGACAAAGGGACACCTTGACAGATTCTACGAGGATTTTGACAGCGTAAAGAACCGCAAATGGGACGGTTTCATCATAACCGGAGCACCTGTTGAAAAGATGGAATTTGAGAATGTTGACTACTGGGATGAACTCCGCGAGATCATGGATTGGTCCGAGACAAATGTCACATCGACCATGCACATCTGTTGGGGCGCCCAGGCAGGACTCTACTACAGATACGGTGTGCAGAAGTTCGACCTTCCGCAGAAACTGTCAGGCATATACGAACATCACACCTTCCACAAGAGAACACCGCTAGTCCGCGGTTTCGACGATGTATTCTATGTGCCACATTCAAGATATACCGGTGTGTCCAAGGAGGACATTGTAAACAATGAGCACCTTGAGATCGTAGCCGAGTCAGACGTGGCAGGACCATACCTCATAATCGGTGACGGCGGCAAGAACATATTTGTCACAGGACACCCTGAGTACGACGTGCTGACCCTTGACCAGGAGTACCACAGAGACCTCGGCAAGGGACTTAATCCACAGATCCCGGTGAACTATTATCCGGACAACGACCCGGAAAAGAAACCAGTGAAGAAGTGGAGATGCCACGCGAATACTTTGTATGCGAATTGGCTCAATTATTACGTTTATCAGCTCACACCTTATAAGTGGGAGTAGGATAGGGGACGTTCCTTTTGTAACGAGGAGTGTCCCTGTGTCACGATTAAGACAGGTGACGCTCCTTGTGACAGAGGGACAATCTTCAAGACAGAAGGAACGTTCCCAAAGTGCATGATACAAATAACGCCACAATTGAACTAAAAATGGCGTTAATGAGACCAGAAATGGCGTTAATACACAGCACTATATAGATTAGTGGTAGTTATCTATGTAGTGCTGTGTTTTTGTTTGGGAAGATTTGACATTTTGAGGGGAAATTCCGGACAGTGCCGATAAAATGTCGAATGGTTTGTGACGAATTAGCATAGGGGATGTTCCTTTTGTAACGAGGAGTGTCCCCGTGTCACGATTAAGACAGGTGACGATCCTTGTGACAGAGGGACACTCTTCAATACAGGTGACACTCTTCGAGACAAAAGAAACGTTCCAAAAGTGCACGGTGGGAGAATTTTCGTACATGGCTTATGATAATCTGTGTTCAGAAGCAGGGAAATGAAATCAGTTAAGTGATAAATTACCAAATCTGAAAGGAGATATAAGTTATGAGTAAGAAGTATTTTACGATTGCGGGATGCAATCACTACTATGGAAATGAGTATATGAAAAAGGGCATGAAGGTAAAACTTGTTAAGGAACCTGATAATGAATATGACCAGGAAGCAATACAGGTGAAAATCAAAGGCCTCGGCAAGGTTGGTTATGTGGCAAATAGTTCTTATACAGTCAAGGGAAAATCGATGAGTGCTGGAAGACTTTATGATAAGATAGGCAAAAAGGCTAAGGCGAAGATAGTATTTATACTTGATGGCAGTGCGATATGTGAAGTGACGGATGATGGACTGTCCGGTAAATAAAAAGATACCTGGATGGCTATTATAAAAGAGAGAGGTGGGTTATATGAAGAACAATTCAGTTGGCGGAAAGATCTTAATTGTTGTGATCATAGTAGGTATCTTGTATATCATTGGCAGTGCAGTGGATGCAAGCAAATCAAAGTGTGTTAAATCAGGATGCAATAATGAACGGTCATCAGGAAGTGTGTACTGTTTTTTACATAAACCATATGAAAATTCATCGTATAAGAATTCATATAGCAGCACCACAAGAGCTACGACAGAAAGTACGACTGAAGTTACGACAAAGACAACTGAGAGAGCAACTACCAGTGTTACTACAAGGGAAGAACCTACTACCAGAGCCTGGAAGGATAACAATTCATATAAAAATAATACATCTGGCAATCCATACAAGTCATACGATGATGGATATGATGACGTGTACATGGACGGGGATTATGATGATGACAGATATAACAGAGATTCAGATTACGCTGATGGTGTGGACGATGCTATAGAGGATGATTATGAAGAGGGAGATGGAGACTGGTAAAGAGAAGACTAAACATGAATAAAGACAAATAATGAAGTGATGCAACAGCTAGGATATAAAAACATCCTAGCTGTTTGTGTAAAATACATAAATATATCTGGAGTTTTGCGGATATAACGGATAAAACAAACAATGCTTCTGATTGCTATTATTCCGATAATAGAATATAATATTTTTATTATGGAGGTTTCGATTATGGAGTATTTAACAGCAACAGAACTTTCAAAGATATGGAATATTTCTACCAGAAGAATAGGCGTTTTATGCACGGAGGGAAGAGTTGACGGTGCAATAAAAAAAGGAAAAATGTGGTTGATTCCTGCTACCTCACAGAAACCAGCGGATGCAAGGTACAAGAAAAATAAGAATACGGATAGTGCAAAAGAGGGGGACAACGGGAATTGGAAATAATAGATAATGTCAATAAGACACTAAAAGAAGATTTGACAACTGAAATACATAAGGGCAGTAAAGTTTCTATTGCTGCAGCCTGCTTTTCTATTTATGCATTTGCTGAGTTAAAGAAAGAACTTAAAAATGTGGATGAATTGCGTTTTATTTTCACATCACCAACATTCATTAAGGAAAAAGCAAAGCGCGAGAAAAGAGAATTTTATATACCAAGACAAGAACGGGAGAAAAATCTGTTTGGTTCTGAGTTTGAAGTTAAACTTCGCAATGAGATGACACAGAAGGCAATTGCAAAAGAATGTGCGGAGTGGATTCGTAAAAAGGCCGTATTCAAGTCAAATGTGACAAATGAAAATATGATGGGATTTATTAATGTAGATGATAAGAATTATATGCCATTAAGCGGATTTACAACAGTAGATTTAGGCTGTGAACGTGGAAACAATGCTTATTATATAGTCCAGAAATCAGAAGCTCCAATGAGCACAGCATACTTGCAATTATTTGAACAGATATGGAACGATGCATCAAAACTGCAGGAAGTAACAGATGAAGTGATTGAGAACATCACAACTGTTTATAATGAGAATTCTCCGGATTATCTGTATTTTGTAACATTATACAATATTTTCAATGAATTTCTTGAAGATGTTTCAGAGGATGTTCTGCCAAATGAGGCAACCGGTTTTAAAGAAAGCAAGATATGGGGGATGCTCTATAATTTTCAGAAGGATGCTGCATTAGCAATTATCAATAAATTGGAGAAGTATAATGGATGCATCCTGGCAGATTCAGTAGGTTTAGGAAAAACATTCACTGCACTGTCTGTAATAAAGTATTACGAGAATAGGAATAAATCTGTGCTTGTGTTGTGTCCTAAGAAGCTGGCAAATAACTGGAATACATATAAGTATAATTACATCAACAATCCGATTGCAGCTGATCGTATGCGCTACGATGTACTGTTTCATACAGATTTAAGCAGAGAGTCAGGAAATTCCAATGGTATGGATCTTGATATGGTAAACTGGGGAAATTATGATCTGGTGGTTATTGATGAATCGCATAATTTCCGTAATGGTGGCAAAATATCCGGTGAGGATGAAAAAGAGAACAGATATCTGAAGCTTCTTAACAAGGTTATACGCAAGGGCGTTAAGACAAAGGTGCTTATGTTATCTGCCACACCGGTAAATAATCGATTTGTAGATTTGAAGAATCAGATTGCTCTTGCTTATGAGGGTGAAAGTCAGCTACTGGATGAAAAGTTGAATACACATAAGAGTATTGATGATATTTTCAAGCAGGCACAGACTGCCTTTAATACATGGAGTAAGTGTGAACCCGAGGATAGAACTACAAGCAAACTTTTAAGAATGCTTGATTTCGACTTCTTTGAACTGCTTGATAGTGTAACGATTGCACGTTCAAGAAAGCATATTCAGAAATATTATGATACATCAGATATAGGAACATTTCCAAAGAGAAATCCACCTATATCAAAAAGACCGGGCTTGACAGATTTAAGCAAGGCAATCAATTATAATGAGATATTTGAAGGGCTGAATCTGCTTAGACTATGCATATATACACCAACTGATTATATCCTGCCAAGTAAATTAGCAAAGTATAAAGATGTGTATGATTCAAACCATGTAAAGGGAGGACTTACACAGTCCGGTCGTGAGCAGGGAATCAGGAGATTGATGTCAATAAACCTTATGAAGAGAATGGAAAGTTCAGTATATTCCTTCAGGCTGACATTAAAACGTATCAACGATCTTATTACCGATACCATAAAGAGCATTGCAGATTTTGAACATGGCTATAATAAATCCACATTGAATTTAAATGACATTACAAATATGGATTTAGATGGGGATGACCAGAATGATGATGTGTTTGCAATTGGAAAGAAAGTAAGAATAGACATTGCAGATATGGATTATAAGTCATGGAGACGAGAGCTGGAAAGAGATAAGGAAATACTGGATTTGCTCCTTGCGATGATTGCAGATATAACACCTGCACATGATAGCAAATTGCAGACCTTATTTGATGTGATAGATGAAAAGCAGGAACATCCTATCAATACCGGTAATAAGAAAATAATTATATTTACTGCTTTTGCAGATACAGCGAATTATCTGTACGACACAGTAAGTGTGTATGTGAAGAAAAAATATGGATTGGACACAGCAATTATTACAGGTTCAGTAGATGGAAAGACTACGATCAAAGGTTTGAAAACAGACCTAAACACAGTATTAACATGTTTTTCTCCGGTATCTAAGGGAAAAAGTCTGCTATTGCCGAATGAAAAAGCCGAAATAGATATTTTGATAGCAACGGATTGTATATCGGAAGGTCAGAATCTACAGGATTGTGATTATCTGATTAATTATGATATACATTGGAATCCGGTTCGTATTATTCAGAGATTTGGACGAATAGACCGAATTGGAAGTAAAAATGAATGTATCCAGCTTGTAAACTTCTGGCCCAATATTACATTGGATGAATATATTAATCTTAAAGCCAGAGTGGAAACTCGAATGAAAATCGTGGATATGACAGCTACGGGCGATGATAATGTCCTTAGCCCGGAGGAAAAGGGAGATTTAGAGTATAGAAAACAGCAGCTCAAGAGGTTACAGGAGGAAGTGGTAGATATTGAAGATATGTCATCCGGAATATCTATTATGGATCTTGGATTGAATGAGTTCAGACTGGACTTGCTTGATTATATTAAGACACATTCTGAGATTGAAAAGGCACCGCATGGAATGAA
>OGXW01001521.1_pt1 | contig 17460 bp, 16 predicted proteins | sample 1576341 | NCBI WGS metagenome assembly OGXW01 (sample SAMEA3541592, study PRJEB24748) | human gut metagenome | biome: human gut; feature: human-associated habitat; material: faeces | place: China | collected 2012
TCCGAACACGGTAGTTAAGCTCATTTACGCTGAAAATACTTGGCTGGTGACGGCCCGGGAAGATAGGTCGATGCCTACATCAAAAACGGAACTGATTTTTTCAGTTCCGTTTTTTTCATATATTTTATTAGCCTTCTAAATATTTTTTGATTTTCGGTGCGAAGAATGCGATTAGCTTTTTTCGAAAAAGAAATCCGATAAAAGCAAGAATTGCGATGACAATAATGCGGAAAGATTCGGCACAATGGGAAGAAAACACATGACAATGACGACATGATCCACATGCTTTGCGGAATCCAAAAGCTTACGAACGGTTTTTTGCTTGCTGAGATTCAAAACTTTGGACTTGACATATTTCATCTTTCTTGCAGCGAGAAAAATCAAAATGTTTAGAATTAGATTTGTTGTATAGCAAATAGCGATACCAACTGCTTTTCCAAACAAAATGCCGGAACAAATATATACGGGCATGGCCGGAATGACAATAGAAATGGTTTCAATTACCTGCAATACGACCAATAAATATTTTCCTGCAGTTCCATATTGATCTAAGTAATCATCGTAAGACCTTCTCAAAAAAGAAAAGATGAATCAAATTGGTTATTTTTAGTATACCGCAGATTTCAGATAAACAAAAGATAAAATTTACTTGCAAAGAAGAAAATCTATGCTATAATAGTTCTAAATAGAACAATATGAATGAGAGGAATCACATGGTTTTTTGGGAAAATCAAAAGGTTGTTCTGGCATATTACGCGCAATGCGTCAAACCAGTTTGCGAAGCGCACGGGCTGACACGTATGGAATTTGACATTTTGCTGTTTCTTGCAAATAATCCGGCGTATGATACCGCTGCTGATATCGTTCGTATTCGTATGCTGACCAAATCACATGTTTCCGGCGCGCTCAAACGATTGGAAACAGATGGATATTTGTACACGGCATATCATGCAGGAAATCGAAAGACCATCCATCTGTCTCTGACAGAAAAAGCAGACGCCATCATAAAAGAAGGAAGAAGGATGCAGGAACGGTTTGGAAAGCAATTGTTTGACGGATTTTCACCAGAACAATTGGACATGCTGAAACAGTTGCTTCAACGCATGTATCAAAACGCCCGCTTGGGCATGACGGAGGAAAAACAATGAGCACAGCAATTTGCATTTTGGTTTGTTTTGCCGCGGGTATCGGTGCCGGTTTGGGCACCGGTTTTGCAGGCATGAGTGCAGCGGCTGTTATCAGTCCCATGCTTATTACTTTTTTGGGTATGCCTGCCTATGAGGCGGTTGGCATTGCATTGGCGAGTGATGTGCTGGCAAGTGCTGTCAGTGCATATACATACGGAAAAAACAAAAATCTTGACATCAAAAATGGCATTGTTATGTTGATTTCTGTATTAGTATTTACCTTCGTCGGCAGTTTTGTGGCGAGCAAGGTGCCCAATACCACGATGGGCGGATTTTCAACGGTTATGACGCTGTTTTTAGGCATCAAATTCATTGTACGTCCGGTTATGACGACAAAAGAGAGTATGCAAGCTGTCAGCGAGAAAAAACGATTTATGCAATCGGTTATCAGCGGCGTGCTCGTCGGTTTTATCTGTGGCTTTATCGGAGCGGGCGGCGGCATGATGATGCTGCTGATTTTGACAAGTGTGCTCGGGTACGAATTGAAAACAGCTGTCGGCACGAGTGTCTTTATGATGACATTTTCTGCTTTTACCGGTGCTGCCAGTCATTTCCTGATTTCCGGCATGCCGGATATGCTTCCATTTGTCCTGTGCGTTGTATTTACGCTGCTGTGGGCGCGCGTCGCGGCAAGATTTGCAAACAAAGCAAGTCCGGCAACATTGAACCGTGCGACAGGCGTTGTCTTGACCGTTTTGGGCGCTGCCATTTTGCTTGTGAAACTGATTCAGTAAATTGCCTGCCATTTTTTGTTTCAACAAATAAATTCCAGCTATGGCAAAAAAATAAGAGGGAAAATGCGAGATATTTTATAAATCGTACACTGAAAGTATTGCTGTTTTGTTAAATTTCTGGTATCATTTAAATATTATATAGGATGTCATGACGGGAACATGGTGTTTGAATTTTAAAAGAAAGGTTTGTCAAAATGAAAGAAAAAAAGAAATTGTCTCTCGCGATGCAGATTTTCATTGCACTGGTTCTTGCAATTGTTGCAGGTCTGCTGCTGGGAAATCATGCGGATTTTGCGAAGGCGTACATTAACCCGTTCGGCACGATTTTTCTCAATCTGCTGAAGTTTATCGTCGTGCCAATTGTACTGTTTTCGATTATGAGCGGTATTATTTCGATGTCTGATATTCGAAAAGTCGGTTCGATTGGTCTGAAAACCGTGTTGTACTATCTGTGTACCACTGCGTTTGCCATTACCATTGGTCTGATTGGCGGCAATCTGTTTAAGGGAATGTTCCCGATGATTGCAACGACAGATTTGAGCTATGAGGCGGCAGAGACTACCTCGTTTATGGACACGCTGGTCAATATTTTCCCATCCAACTTTATTGACCCGCTGTATTCCGCAAACATGCTGCAAGTCATTGTAATGGCTATTTTGATTGGTTTTGCAATTATTCTGGTGGGTAAGGAAGCACAGCCAGTTATCACAGGCGTCAATAGCCTGAATGCTGTCTTTATGAAGTGTATGGAGATGATTTTGAAGCTGTCTCCGATTGGTGTATTCTGTCTGCTGTGTCCGGTTATTGCAGAAAACGGCGCAACCATCATTGGTTCTTTGGCGATGGTCTTGCTGACAGCATATATTTGCTATATTGTGCATGCTGCTGTTGTATATTCTATCGCAGTCAAGACCATGGGCGGCATGAGCCCGATTAAATTCTTTCAGGGTATGCTTCCGGCGATTATGTTTGCATTCTCCAGTGCGTCTTCTGTCGGTACGCTGCCGATCAATATGGAGTGCACACAGAAGTTAGGTGCATCCAAAGAAGTATCATCGTTTGTTTTGCCGCTGGGCGCAACCATCAATATGGACGGAACGGCAATCTATCAGGGCGTATGTGCAATTTTTATTGCAGCTTGCTATGGCATTCAGCTGACGTTCCCGCAGATGATTACCATTGTCCTGACAGCAACGCTGGCATCTATTGGCACTGCCGGTGTACCGGGCGCAGGCATGGTTATGCTGACCATGGTGCTGACTTCTGTTGGTCTGCCGGTAGAAGGCGTCGCTTTGGTCGCAGGTGTGGATCGTATCTTCGATATGGGTCGTACCACTGTCAATATTACCGGTGATGCTTCCTGTACGGTCATTGTTTCCAATCTGGAAAAGAAGAAGGAAGCGCGAAAGAATAAGAATGCATAACTGCGTTTCTGTCATAAAAGATTGACAGGTACCCTCAATGCCGGACGTCCGGTGTTGAGGGTATTTTCATGTCAGCGGTTCTTTTTCGTTCGGAACAATGACAAAAGATTTGATTCATGATATAATAGCACCATGAATCAGTCCTATCAACAGGAGAACATCTATGGAAAAAAATAAAATTTATCGGGCAGAAATCATCGCATATGCAGGCGATGGATCTTCGATTGCCCGCATTCATGATATGGTCGTTTTTGTGCCGGGAGGCGCAGTTGGTGACCAGTGTGATATTCGCATTGTAAAAATCGCCAAAAACTATGCGTATGGACGCATTGAGCGCATTTTTATCAAATCAAAGAACCGAATAGAGCCGGAATGTCCGCATGCATCCAAATGCGGCGGCTGCTGCTATTGGCACATCTCTTATGAAGAAGAACTGCGTGCCAAATCCAAAAAAGTACAGGATGCCATCCAGCGCATCGGCGGCATTGCGATGGAACCAGAAGCGGTTTGCGGCTCGGATTCTATCTACCATTATCGCAACAAAGCACAATATCCAGTCGGTATAAAAGATGACGAAATCATCACCGGTTTTTATCGTGCGCGCAGCCACGATATCATCCCAATGGAGCATTGTCTGATTCAAACCGAGCTTGCAGATAATCTTGCGAAGTGTGTGCGTGACTGGATGACGGAATATCACGTTGCGCCATACAACGAGAACACACGCAGCGGTTTCATTCGTCATATATATGTCCGTTCCGGCTTTGCTACCGGTCAGGTTCTGCTGTGCATCGTGACCAAATCCGCAAAGCTTCCCGCCGTCGGTGAATTGATTCAGGCGGCGCGGCAAACGGTTCCGGGATTGTGCGGTATTGTGCTGAACATCAACAAAAAAAACGGAAATGCCATCTTGGGTGACCGATATATCACGCTGTGGGGCAATGACACGCTGGAGGATGTGCTGTGCGGCAATCGGTTCCAGTTGTCTCCTGCCGCCTTTTATCAGGTCAATCGTGCGCAGGCAGAAAAGCTGTACGAGGCTGCGCTGCAATATGCAGAGCTTGACCAGACAAAAACCGCGCTGGATCTTTATTGCGGTGCCGGAACTATTACACTTGCTCTGGCACACAGTGCAAAGGAAGTCATCGGTGCAGAAATCGTTCCGCAGGCGGTGGAAAACGCCAAACAGAACGCCAAGCTCAATTACATCACCAATGCACGGTTTATCTGCGCCGATGCCGGTCAGGCAGCGACCCATCTCGCAGAGGAGGGCATTCGGCCGGATGTCATTGTTGTCGACCCGCCGCGCAAGGGCATCGATCAGGCGACCATTGATGCCATCGGCGCGATGGCACCGGAGCGTGTCGTGTACGTCTCGTGCGACCCTGCCACACTCGCCCGCGATGTCAAGCTGCTCGGCGAGCAGGGGTATCAGTTGAAAAGGTATAAGGTTTTCGATTTGTTCCCGAGAACGTTTCATGTGGAGACGGTATGTCAGTTAGTTCTGAGAAAACCGGCAGTACATATCAACATTGATGTGGATGTTGAGGAACTGGTGCAGGATAAAAGAGGGGCGGCAACCTATGGGCAGATCAAGGATTACGTTCTTGAACATAGTGACTTGAAGGTCAGCAGCCTGTATATTGCTCAAGTAAAGCAGAAGTGTGGTATCATCGAGCGTGAGAATTACAACAAGCCAAAGTCTGAAAACGTCAAGCAGCCCCAGTGCCCGCCGGAAAAAGAAGTAGCTATTATGGAAGCATTACGATACTATGGAATGATCAAATAATACTTTTGAGAAACCGCTGTGTGGCTGAGGTCATGCGGCGGTTTTCTCTGTTTGTAACATTTCAAAAAATACCCTTGACATCAGGGCGTTTTTTTGTTATTATGTGTAGCGAGCTACAGGTGAACGGAGGTGAGCGTCCATGCTGAAAAATGATGTTGGCTATCTGATCAAGAGCATCAACGATAAGCTGAAGGTCAGGGCTGACGCGGAGTTAAAAAAGTACCATCTGACCATGTCCCAATCCAGAGTTCTGGTTTATTTGCGAAGCCGAGGCGGGCAGGCAACCCAGAAAGAAATCGAAACCTTTTTGGACGTTGCTCATCCGACCGTTGTGGGCTTGGTTTCCCGCATGGAACAGAATGGCTATGTAACATGCTGGCCCTGCGAAGATGGGCGCAATAAGTATGTCAAACTGACACCGCGGGCAGAAGCCATCGACAAGGATATGCAGGAAAATATGCACGCCAACGAGGAAATGCTGTTAGCCCCCCTTTCCCCGGAGGAACGTGAGCAGTTGAGAGATTTGCTGCTGACCGTTGCAGAACATTTGATGTAAAAGCCGGTTCACAATCGGCTTTTATATAGCTCCAAAGTGCAGCACGCTACATATTCAAACAAATAGGAGGATTACCATGATAAAAACCTTATTGGGGAGCCTGCGCGAATATAAACGTGGCTCCATTCTCACAATCCTGCTCTCCGTTCTGGAGGCAGCGTTTGAAATCTTGATCCCGCTCCGTATGGCAGATTTGATCGATCAGGGAATCGACTTGGGGAACATGGCAGCCGTCTGGAATTTTGGCATCGCCATTCTGATTTTTGCTGCGCTGCAATTGCTGACAGGCGTTCTTTCCGCACACATTGCGGCGAAAACCTCGGTTGGTTTTTCGGCAAATCTGAGACAGGATATGTATGACAACGTGCAAACCTTTGCCTTTTCCAACATTGATAAGTTCTCTACTGCTTCCATCGTCACCCGCCTGACAACCGACGTGACCAATATTCAGAATGCCTATCAAATGCTGATCCGCATGGCAGTGCGCGGCCCTGTCATGCTGGTATTTTCCATGATCGTGTCCTTCCGCATCAACACGACCATTGCACTCATTTTCCTTGCGGTCATTCCCATCATGGCATTACTGCTGCTTTTGATCATCCGCAAGGTCGGGCCGTTTTTTAACCGGGTGTTCCGCACCTATGACACGCTGAACAACGTTGTTCAGGAAAATGTCCGGGGCATCCGTGTGGTGAAATCCTTCAATCAGGAGGATCACGAGATTAAAAAGTTCAAAAGCATTTCTCAAAGTATCTATGAGGATTTTGCCGCCGGCGAACGACTGCTGGCGTTCAACTCGCCCATTATGCAGTTCTTCATGTACGCCTGCATGATCCTGATCTCATGGATCGGCGCAAAAGCCATTGTCGCAAGCGGAAACAGTGCGGCACTTGGCATGACCACCGGCGATCTGACGGCGCTGTTCTCCTACGCCACGCAGATTTTGATGGCGCTGATGATGCTCTCCATGGTTTTTACCATGATCACCATCTCCCTTGCCTCTGCCCGCCGCATTGCGGAAGTGCTGGAGGAAAAAACGGATATTGCCAACCCGACCGGTGCGGAAATGACCGTCAGGGACGGCTCCATCCGCTTTGAGCATGTGGACTTTGCGTATGCGGCGAAAGCGGACAAGAAGGTGCTGAGCGACATTGACCTCTCTATCGCCTCCGGGCAGACCGTTGGCATCATCGGCGGCACAGGCTCGTCCAAGTCCAGTCTTGTTCAGTTGATTCCGCGGCTCTATGATGTGAGTTCCGGTCAGATATTGTTGGGCGGCGTGGATGTGCGTAAATATGATTTGGACATATTGCGCAATGCCGTTGCCATGGTGCTGCAAAAGAACGAACTGTTCTCCGGCACAATCAAGGAAAATCTGCGTTGGGGCAATGAAAGCGCCACGGATGAAGAAATCGAGGTAGCCTGCCGCCTTGCCTGCGCGGATGAATTTATTCAGAGCTTCCCTGACAAATATGATACCTATATTGAGCAGGGCGGCACCAATGTATCAGGCGGTCAGAAGCAGCGGCTTTGTATCGCCCGCGCTCTGCTGAAAAAACCAAAGGTTCTGATTCTGGACGATTCCACTTCTGCTGTTGATACCAAAACGGATGCTTCCATCCAAAAATCCTTTGCCGAGTTTATCCCGGACACAACCAAAATCATCATTGCACAGCGCGTCAGCTCCGTACAGCACGCCGATCGGATCGTTGTTATGGACGATGGCAAAATCGCAGCGTGCGGAACGCATGATGAATTGCTGAAAACCTGCGATATTTACAGAGAAGTGTATGAATCCCAGCAGAAAGGAGACAGCGAACATGAATAAGACTTTGGAAAACACCATGCAGAAGCAGCAATTTGACACCAAGACACTGCGGCGGCTGCTTTCCTATATGAAGGACTATAAAGGACAGCTCATTTTTGTGGTGGTTTGCATTTTACTCAGCGCCGTTGCGTCCGCTGCTTCGGCGCTGTTCCTGCAATCCCTGATCGACGATTATATCGCGCCGCTGCTGACAAGCTCTGCCCCGGTATTCACACAGCTTTTGAAAGTGCTGGTCGTAATCGGCGCAGTCTATCTGATCGGTGTTCTTGCCACGCTTTTTTATAACCGTGTCATGGTAACCATCGCGCAGGGAACGCTGAAAAAGATTCGGGACGAAATGTTTGAAAAAATGCAGCGCCTCCCCATCCGTGCCTTTGATACCCGCACCCACGGCGATATTATGAGCCTTTATACCAACGATACCGATACCCTTCGCCAAATGATCGCGCAGTCCATGGCGCAGCTTATTTCCTCGGTCTTTACCATCGTGGCGGTATTTGTATGTATGCTCTATGTCAGCTTTTATCTGACGCTGGTTGCCATGCTGGTCATGCTTCTGATTTTGCAGATCGTCAAGATGGTCACCGGGAAGATTGGTGTTTTCTTCGTGATGCAGCAAAAAACACTTGCGGATGTCAACGGTTATGTGGAGGAAATGGTGAACGGGCAGAAGGTCATTAAGGTTTTCTGCCATGAGGAAACCGCAAAAAAGGAACTTGCCGAAAAGAACCGGGCGTGGGCATCTGCCGCCACCAGTGCCAACGGCTACGCCAATTCCATAATGCCCATGATGAATGCACTGGGCTATGTGCAGTATGTCATTATTGCGATATTGGGCGGCTATATGGCGATTTCCGGCTTCACCAACATCGGTTTGCAGGGAACAGGAGCGCTGACACTTGGCGCAATCGCTTCTTTCCTGACGCTTTCCCGCAATTTTAACAACCCGATCTCTCAGATTTCCAATCAGTTCAACTCCATTGTCACAGCGCTGGCAGGCGCCTCCCGCATTTTTGCGTTCATGGATGAACAGCCGGAAACAGACGAAGGATATGTAACGCTGGTGAACGCAGAGGAAGAGAACGGCGAGTTGCGGGAAACTGAAAAACATACCGGAATGTGGGCGTGGAAGCATCCGCATCACGATGGAACGCTGACCTATACCAAGCTGGAAGGGCGCGTTGTATTTGACCATGTGGATTTTGGCTATACGCCGGACAAGACCGTTCTGCATGACATTTCCCTTTATGCGGAGCCGGGACAGAAGATTGCCTTTGTTGGTGCAACGGGCGCAGGCAAGACGACCATTACCAATCTGATCAACCGTTTTTACGACATTGACGACGGAAAGATCCGCTATGATGGCATCAACATCAATAAAATCAGGAAAGCCGACCTGCGCCGCAGCCTGGGCATTGTCTTGCAGGAGGTGAACCTCTTTACCGGAACGGTGATGGAAAACCTGCGCTACGGAAACCCGGATGCCACCGATGAGGAATGTATCGCGGCTGCAAAGCTGGCAAATGCGGACGGCTTTATTCGTATGCTGCCGCAGGGATACAATACGGTCCTGAAAGGTGACGGCAGCGGTCTTAGTCAGGGGCAGCGGCAGCTTATCTCCATTGCCCGTGCTGCGGTATCTGATCCGCCGGTGATGATTCTGGACGAGGCGACTTCCTCCATTGACACCCGGACCGAAGCATTGGTACAGGGAGGTATGGACAAACTGATGAAGGGACGGACGGTGTTTGTCATCGCTCATCGCCTGTCCACGGTACAGAACTCGGACGTGATCATGGTGCTTGACCATGGACACATCATCGAACGAGGTAATCACGAAAAGCTGATTGCTGAAAAAGGCACCTATTATCAGCTTTATACCGGCGCATTTGAGCTGGAATAAAGCAAAAAACTGCTGCAATTTTCATCACGATGCAAGATGAATGTTGCGGCAGTTTTGCTATTTTCTGAGCGGTGGCGTCAAACTGTATTTTTACAGTTTGGGTACTCACTGCAAAGAAAATATGGGGAGTTCAGAGGGGAGAATCCTCTTTGACGCTGGGTTTCCAATAGGGGCGCGAGCATCCCTGTTGGCACACGATTTTGCTTGCAAAGTCTAGTGTGTTATACCTTTGCTTCCGGCTGACGCGGGAAAGGGGCTGGCTTCGCCATCTGCTATGAGGGCAGATAGCGGTTGGCAGACGCTTTTCAGCGTCAGTAGGACAGGCGGATTTTGTGACACCAAGGTGACACAAATGCAGGATTTTTGAAAAGCAAAATCCGACTGGCCGGAGAAGGAAGCAGAGGTATATACAGCCCTCGTCCCGCCGCAGCGATACACACTAAAACCACCACGGCAGCTCCAGCCAGAGGTTGTCCATCGTGGTATCTTCCAACGTCTTTGCGCGGCTCTCCCGCAGATTGAAATGAATTGCTGAGCCGATCATCGTATGCTCCACATCGTCCGTAAAGCCATAGCGGTATAGCAGATAGGCTTGCTCACGCTCGGAAAGTCTGCCCAAACCTTCGTACAGCTCACGCATGGTTTCTTTGTCCACATAAATCTGTTCCGGGGACATGACGGTCGGATCAGCAATGGCTTCAATGCGCAGCAGCCGTTCCTCACCGGGAAGGATCTCATCCAATCGGATTTTCTGCAAGGCAAGTCCGTCTGTGGTGCTGGTCATTCTCTGCTCATATTGGGAGAAAACATCCCGTATCAGGTCGGTCATGGCGTTGCGGATGAACGGTGCGGCGTAAGTCAAAAACTTGATACCCTTACTGCTGTCAAAGAGGGGAATGGCGGTCAGCAGACCGAGGCAGCCCTCCTGTTCCAGATCGCTGGTTTCTGTACTGAGGTCACTCTCTGCCAGATTGGACTTCATATAAATCTCATTGGCGGTTTTGCGGATGAAACCCAGATTGTTTTTCAGAAGAAGGTCACGAGCCTCTGTGTCCCCTTTTTGAGCCAGCGCACAGAGCCGCTCATTATCCTCTTTCTTCATCGTCCTTCTCCTGTGATGGTGCTTGCTCTAAGGTGGTCTGGAAAAAGCCAGTCAAGGCCTGTCCAAGCGTATTCAACGCATCCTGATTGACACCATCCAAGCCAGCCACACTGCCGATAATCAGATCAGATACCTGCTCCGGTGTAAGGGTTGGATTTGTCATATCCTGCCCTTTTGCAACCTCTGTAAACATTCTTTTGGCTTGCTCTGTGGTCATCGACTGAATGGCGGCAAAGTCGTTGCCGATTTCCTTTTTCACTTCCCTGACCGCAAGCATAAACTGATTCTCAATGGTGGCAAGGTCAGCTTGATAAACCGATGTTCTCAGATGCGCAATGTCCCTTGCGGCTTGTGCGCCAGCTTCCGTTTTTACCGTTTTCCGCGTCAGGCTGCTGATAGTCGTATATAGCTGATTCTGCGCAGCATACCCAGCGGCAACCGTATCGTTGAAATACTGCTCCAATATGTAGGTCAAATCAAGAAAACGAGGGCTTTCCAGAAGGTAATTGACTACCTGAGCGTTTGCTTTTCCGGCGTAGAGATTCCTTGCCGCCTGTGCAGATAAGCCAAGCTCGTCAATGGCATAATTCTTTTTGTCAGGGACGTTAGTTATGCCCAGAAGAAAGTCGGTGGAGACGTTAAAGACTCTGGCAATGCGGATAATGTTTTCGTCTCCAAGCTTGTCTGTCTTTCCGGTCAGAAACCGGCTGAGCAAGCTGTCTCCGCAGCCGATTTTCAGCGCAAGGTCTGTCTGGGATACTTTATGGTATTTCATCAGATCGGCAATCCGCTCCCGGACAGTACCGGGTAAAAAGGTGTTCGCCATCGCTTATGTCCCCCTTTCCTCTGTCGGCTTTTTGATATACTTCCCGCTTCGGATTCTGGCATCGGCGGGTTTCTCTGCATTTTCCGGGATAATCCAGCGGCTTCCTGCCCGCTGTGCGCCGGTGATGCGCCCCTCATTACAGAGAACGTTCACGCGCCGATGGGAGATGCCCCATTTCTCTGCTGTTTCAAAGGTTGACAGGTATTTCATTCGCATTCGTCCTCCTTCCCAAAAACTAACTTTATTATATTCAATAAGTGGAATAATATCAAGGCATATCTTGTGAACATTCGCCGTTCTGTGATTTTTGCATTTTTGCAAAAATTCAGGGCGGCTTTTTCTTTTTTTGCGGAAATGCCGGATTTTCCGGCTCAACCCGTTTTTCTCCGTATATTCAGGTGACAAGAGGAAATTGTCAAAAAAATTACGGAGGTATTTGTATGAATCTTTTTGAAAACGTCAAGGCGGTGGTCACAGTGAGACAAGCTGCCGAACACTACGGTTTGAAGGTCGGGCGCGGCAATATGGCCTGCTGCCCCTTCCACAATGACCACACGCCCAGCATGAAGCTGAATGAGGATTACTTCTACTGCTTCGGCTGTGGCGCACATGGGGATGTAATCGACCTTGTGGCAAGGCTGTTCGACCTGAGCAAATACGAGGCGGCGCAGAAGCTGGCGTATGACTTTGGGATTGACCCAGACAAGCCCCCTGCTGCGGCAGCACTGCGGAAACCGAAATACCCGCTGGCAAAGGTATTCCAAAAAGAGGAACTGCATTGTCAGCGGGTATTGTGCGATTATCTGCATCTTCTGGGAAACTGGAAGGTGCAGTATGCACCCAAGTCACCGGATGATACCATTGACGACCGTTTTGTGGAAGCTTGCCAGATGCTTGATTATATCGAGTATCTGGCAGATATTTTGACCTTCGGAGAGTTGGAGGTTCGCGTGAAAACCGTGGATATGCTTCAAAAGGACGGCATGATTGACCGGCTGGAAGAGCGCCTGGGAAGGCTCGAAAAGGAGGTGGATGCCCGTGACGAAACGGAAATCGGTTGACATGAATGCCCCAGTCTGGTTTGACGGCACAAATATCAATGAGGCGCTGTTCTGCGATGAATTTCTGAGCAGTCGGAAAATCATCTTTGCCAACGGTGCATTCTTTACGCCGGACGGCAGAGTGACCGATGATCTGCCGCTTCGGGGCGAAATCTATGAGGAACTGAAATGCTGCGCCGTGAACAACATTCCCCGCAAGATCACCAACATTCTGGAAGTGATGAAGCTGGCGGCTCATGTAGAAGACTTTGCGCCAGAGACAGACAAAATCCATCTGGCGAACGGCACGTTGAAGTTGGACGGCGGCTTTACCGAGGGCAGACCGGACATTGTACGCAGCAGACTGCCGGTAGTATACCGCCCGGATGCCCCAGCACCTACCCTCTGGCTCTCCTTTTTGGATGGATTGCTGTATGCGGAGGACATTCCCACCTTGCAGGAGTTCATCGGCTATTGCCTGATTCCCAGCAACAAGGGACAGCGGATGATGGTGATGAAAGGAAACGGCGGCGAGGGCAAATCGCAGATCGGCGCAGTGCTGGGCGCGCTGCTCGGCAGCAACATGAAAGACGGCAGTATCGGGAAAATCTCTGAAAACCGGTTTGCCCGCGCCGATCTGGAACACATTCTGCTGTGCGTAGATGATGATATGCGGATGGAGGCGCTGCGGCAGACCAACTATGTAAAATCCATTGTCACCGCACAGGGTAAGATGGATCTGGAACGCAAAGGCAAGCAGAGCTATCAGGGCTGGATGTTTGCCCGGCTGCTGGCATTCTCTAACGGCGATCTGCAAGCACTCTATGACCGAAGCGACGGATTTTACCGCAGACAGCTTGTGCTGACCACCAGGGAAAAGCCTGCGGGACGGATAGATGATCCTGACCTTGCCGAAAAAATGAAGGCGGAGGTCGAGGGTATCTTCCTGTGGGCGTTTGAGGGCTTACAGCGACTTGTTGCCAACAACTTCAAATTCACAGAAAGCCAGCGCACACGAGATAACCGAGAGACGGTCAAACGGGACAACAACAACGTCTTTGATTTTCTGGAATCAGAGGGCTATATCCGGCTGAAAGCAGACTGTACCATCAGCTCTAAAGACTTGTACGAAATTTACCGGATGTGGTGCGAGGAAAACAATCTGACACCGCTAAAGCGCCGCAGTTTCAGTGAGAGTGTGATTGCGAACCAAAGCAAGTACAATCTTGAATACTGCAACAAAATCACCAACGCTGCCGGACGGCGGGTATGGGGATTCTTCGGGATTGAAGCGATTGCCAGACCCAATATAAATGGGTTTTCCGACATTTCGGAGCATACGTACGTACCGGAGGACTGGCGATGATTTTTCTGCGACTGTGCTGTGTACGTATGTACGCAGCGTTTTGCCACGAACGCCGCTATATAGGAAAAGCACTGACCAGCAGAGCCTATATTTCGGGCATAAATCAAGCCAAGTGAAATCCGCAAATTATTTGACTGATGGCAGAAATGGTTTCACGGAATCGCGCTTCTCGGAACAGGAAAGCGAGTGCGCTGAAATGTGTGAAATCACACGGTTTCAAGCCAAGTCACATGGAACAGAAAAGTCAGTAGGTGTCACTTGTGAACAGGACATTATACCGGCAATTTTGAACGGATTTGATGGCAACAGAAATTTTTACGACACAGCGAAGCGGATACGTCGGAAAGCGTACCTGCTTCGCTGTTTCATGATCTGAATTTTGGAGGGAAATTGAATATGAATGTACGCAACGAAATCAAGGCGCAGATCGTCCGCACCGGTTTTACCATGCAGGAGGTTGTTGACCTCTTGCATGACGAATATGGCTGGTCTGACAGCGTTTCCAACCTGTCTGCCAAGCTGCAAAGGGAGAGCATCCGCTACAAAGAAGTCATGGAACTGGCTGATGTGCTGGGGTATGACCTCGTATGGCAGAAACGGAGGGAGAGATAAATGAGCAAGCCACAGTTTGCCATTCTCCGCTTTGCCAAGTACAAAGGACCGGAGATTTCCAATATTGAGGCGCACAATGAGCGAACCAAAGAGAATTACGCCAGCAATCCAGACATCGACAAGAGCCGCAGCCACTTGAATTTTCACCTGATTACGCCGGAACAAAAATACCGGGCAGAGGCAGAGCGACAGATCAAGGGGGCCGGCTGCCGTACACGCTCGGACAGCGTGCGCGTGGTGGAGGCACTTGTAACCGCAACGCCAGAGTTCTTCAAGGGGAAGAAGAAAAACGAGATCAAAGCCTATTTTCAGGAGGCGCTGGACTTCATTCGGGAACACCAAGACCCGAAAACCATCATATCCGCCGTGGTGCATATGGACGAAAAAACGCCCCATATGCACCTTTCTTTTGTCCCGCTGACAGAGGACGGACGGCTCAGCGCCAAGGAAATCGTCGGCAACAAGAAGAAGCTGACGCAGTGGCAGGACAGGTTTTGGGAGCATATGGTCAAGAAATATCCTGATTTGGAGCGCGGTGAGAGTGCCAGCAAGACCGGACGCAGCCATATTCCACCGAGAGTATTCAAGGAAGTGGTTCATCTGAGCAGAATGAAGGAACAGATTATGACGCTCATGGCAGACAGCAATCTTCTTAACAAGAAATCGAAGATGGAAGAATTGGGAGCATTGCTGGATAAATATGTTCCAGCGTCGGAAGCCATGCGCACAAAGCTGAAAAAGTACGATAAAGCTTACAGGGAGCTTTCCGATGAAAACACTGCGTTGGAAGCAGAACTGAAAACAACTCAAAACGCTGGCAGAGAGAAAATCGCCAACAAGCTGAAATACGGCAAAATGGAGCAGGAACTTTCTGAACTTCATGCACTAATGGACAATATTCCGCCGGAAATCATAGCTGCTTATAGGAGGCACACGGTAGGATTGCAGAATGAACGTTGAGGGATGCCTATGAATAATGAATTGATGAGGGATGAAAACTTCATTCGGTGTTCTACGATGGTTGCTGAACTGCTGATGAAGTACAAAAGTAAGGAAATGGAACTGGGCGGGGAGTCAAAAGAGGACTCCCCGCCCTCTTTTTTTGCTTTTCGGGGCTTGAAAATCATCTTGTCATCTCTTATAATAGAGGAAAAGAAGATGATTACTACTGACAAAATCAAAGAAGACTTTAGTATATTGTCGGCAGTCATGGAAGGAGATGCCATATGGAAAACGGCTACATATATACTCGCGTTTCGACGCTTATTCAAGTCGATGGTTTTTCTCTGGATGCTCAGGAGGAAGAAATAAGAGCGTTTGCAAAAATGCACGGAATCAATATTGTCGGTAAGTATTCGGACGAGGGCAAATCGGGAAAGAATGCCGAACACCGCCCTGCTTTCAATCAGATGATGGAGGATATCCGAAGCAAGAAGGACAATATTAAATACATTCTTGTGTTCAAATTGTCGAGATTCGCAAGAAACACAAGCGATACGGCAAAATATCTTCAGGAATTGGCAAGCTATGGCATTGGGCTGCTGGGTGTGAAAGATGGCATTGATACGTCAACGGCAACAGGCAAAATGATTGCCAACATCATGGGAGCAGTCGCAGAAGTGGAGCTGGAGAATATTCACGAACAAACACTTGCCGGGAGACAGCAAAAGGCAAGAAGCGGGCTTTGGAACGGCGCACAGGCTCCTTTCGGGTACGCTCTTGAGAATAAATTATTAGTGGTATGTCCGGAAGAAGCGGAAATTGTGAAGGAGATATTCCACCTCTATGTCGAGGAAGGACAGACAATCCGGTATATCACGAAAAAGCTGAATGACGAAGGTGTGAAACGGGAACAGCGTGGAAATACCCGATTTTCCGTTTTCACCGAAAGAACGGTACGTTCAATCTTAAAAAATCCTGTTTATGCCGGTAAAATAGCCTATGGCCGCCGTCATACGGTAAAAGTTGAGGGTACAAATAATGAAACAAAAGTGGTAAAGCAGGATGATGAGAGCAAAATCATTCTTGTTGAGGGCATCCATGAAGCGATTGTTACACCGGAAATATTTGCCAAAGCCGAAACAAGGTTAGGTGAGAATGTCCGTCACCGGAAAACGAGGAGTGACAGCACTACGGTTTATCCATTGACAGGTCTTATTCGGTGTCCGGACTGTGGAAAGAATATATTCGGATATACAGCACCTCCAAGACCAAGGAAGAATGGGAAGGAAGGATTCTATCCCCGGTATATCTCCTATCGCTGTATATCAGGGCGAGATCGAAACGGAATTTCCTGTTCCCTTGCGAACAAGTATTACAGCGGCACAAAGTTGGAGAAGGAAGTCCGTGATGTTGTTGCATCCATGGTTTCAATCCCTGAGTTTATTGAACTGGTGTCCAAGAAGGTTGACTGTGCAACAGACCTGAGTATTTTGAAAAAGAAACGAGAATCCATCAAAGCGGAATACACAAAATACTATAATAACCTTATGGTGAACGAAAAGAGACTTGCGGAGCTGGACACGGGCGACAAGCATTATGACAGACGGGTGGATAGCCTGAATCGTGTTATGGATGATCTGTATGAGAAGATCGATGATTCCCAAAGCAGGCTGGATGAACTTGATAATGAGATTGCCATGGCAGAGAAATCCACATTGACAAAGCAATCTGTTTTTGAAATGTTGGAAGGATTCAGCAAGTATTACGACGTCATGACTCCGGAAGATAGGAAAGCTCTTTTGCAGGCTATGATATCCTACATCGAGCTTTACGGAGAAAAGCGTGCGGATGGTCATTTTGTGAAAGCAATTCACTTTACGTTCCCCGTGACTTACGATGGAGAAAGTGGTGCATTGTTTGTCAGAACTAATAAACAGCAAGTTGAGACGGTAGTTCTTTTATCCCACAAAAAAGCCGACAGTTATATCCACATTGATGTGGAGTTTGGAGAGGGCGAGGGCAAGATTCCGGTAGATAGTATTGCTAAAAGAGCCGAAGCGTATAAGCCCAAAGAAAAAGTGACCTACAAAATGATTAAGGAGTACATAGAAGCGAAATACGGCTTCAAGGTACATACCGCATATATCGCAG
>OGXW01001524.1_pt1 | contig 17431 bp, 17 predicted proteins | sample 1576341 | NCBI WGS metagenome assembly OGXW01 (sample SAMEA3541592, study PRJEB24748) | human gut metagenome | biome: human gut; feature: human-associated habitat; material: faeces | place: China | collected 2012
TTTCCCCACGTTACAGGGGTGAGATATCGAAGGATAATCCTTCTGTATCATAGAGGTTGTGTAATTGGTGGCTGATTTCCGATTTCGGAAATCAGCCTTTTTGTTTCATAAATCTGTAAAACAGGCTATAAACGAAACACCAGAAAATACACAGCGAATAAGGGTGGTACCACGAGAAGATTCGTCCCTGACAGTAAATAAAAAACTGTCAGGGACTTTTTTATTACATATAAACTTTCTGACAGCTGGATTTGGTTAGTTATATACAATTGCATAAAAGTTAGATGATTCCCCCCCACGAGCAAATTTATTTGCAAAGTGGGGAGGCAAAAAGCAAAAATAGGATGCCTGCCTATACTAGCCTGACATCCGAGCCACAACTTTTAAAGGAGAATGATTATGAGAAAACTTAAAGTATACAAAAAAACAGTCAGCATAGTAAATGAAACCGCCACATCCATGTATGAAAACGTAGTCGGAAATCACAAGGGCTTTCTCCTTGAAAGCTATGACAAAAACTACGACAGATACACCCTGTTCGGTGCAAACCCGGAAGAAATTATCGCATCCAAGGAAAACTCACTGGTCATAACAAGAAATGATGGCACCCAGGAGATTAAAGAGGGCAATCCCTTAGAGCTTCTGAAGGAATACTACAGCCAGTTTAAGATAATAAAGGACAATGAAGAGCTTAATTTTTCGGGAGGACTGGTTGGCAGCCTTGGATATGACTTTATCAGATACACAGAAAAGCTTCCTGATGACAACCCGGATGAAATCGGAGTGGAGACCATTCAGATGATGCTCATGACAAAATTCATAGTTGTGGATCATGTGGCAGAAACCCTTACAGCAGTTGTGCTTGACGAGGACAGCAATGAGGGAAAAGAAAAAGCCCTACAGGATGCCGCAGAGTTAATACAAAAGGCGAGAGCCTCAACTCAGGCAAAAGGCACAGAAGCAGAAAAAAGGACATTTACCCATGATGGAGTAATAGTAAAGCAGTCAGATACACTTGACCAGTACACCGCCAAGGTAAATAAAATCAAGGAATACATAAGAGAGGGACACATATTCCAGACAGTTTTATCCCAGAGATGGACGATAGAGACAAAGCAGACAGGCTTTGAACTCTACAAGGAGTTGAGAGAGCTTAACCCATCCCCATATCTATATTACTTTAATTTTGGGGATTTTGAAGTGATTGGAAGCTCACCTGAAATGCTTGTGAAACAGCAGGGACCAAAAGTCTACACCTGTCCGATTGCAGGAACCAGACCAAGAGGCGCAGATGCAGAGGAGGACGCACTTTTAAGGGATGAGCTCTTGCAGGATGAAAAGGAGAGAGCCGAGCATGTAATGCTTGTGGACTTAGCCAGAAATGACATGGGCAGGATATCAGAGTTTGGCACCGTAAAGGTCACACAGTTTATGGAGGTACAGAATTATTCACATGTAATGCATATCGTATCCATGGTAGAGGGCAGGAAAAAAGGAGAGTTTCATCCTCTGGATTTAGTCGCTTCCTTCCTCCCGGCAGGAACTTTATCGGGGGCACCTAAAATCAGGGCGATGGAAATAATAGATGAGCTTGAGACAGTGAGAAGAGGACTTTATGGAGGAGCCACAGGATATGTGGATTTCTCAGGCGATATGGATTTTTGCATAACAATACGAACCATGATAAAGAAAGCCGATAAGGTATATCTTCAGGCAGGAGCCGGTATTGTGGCAGACTCAGTACCGGAGAGCGAATACAGGGAGTGCTGCAACAAGGTAATGGCACTGGCAAAGACACTTGTAGAGGAGGAAAACTTATGATTTTACTAATAGACAATTATGACTCATTTACATATAACCTCTATCAGTATATTGGCATTTTCAATCCGGATATAAAGGTTGTGAGAAATGACCAGATTACACTTGAAGAGATAGAGAAAATGAATCCGGAGCGGATTATTTTATCCCCGGGACCAAAGAACCCAAAGGAAGCTGGAATATGCATGGACGTTGTTAAAAAATTCACAGGTGTAAAGCCAATTCTTGGCATCTGCCTGGGACATCAGTGCATAGGCGAAGCACTTGGAGGAACAGTATCTTATGCCAAAAAGTTATTCCATGGCAAGCAGTCCTCCATAAATCACACAGGTACCAGTATCTTCTCTGGGATAAATACTCCTATAAAGGTTGCAAGGTATCACTCTCTGGCGGTTTTGGAGAGTGACCTGCCTGAGACCTTGGAAGTCCTAGCCAGAACAGAAGATGATGAGATAATGGCGATAAAACATAAGGATTACCCGGTGGTCGGGCTTCAGTTCCACCCAGAGTCAATTTATACCGAGCATGGCAAGCGGATGATTGAAAACTTTGTAAATGATGTGATTTAGTTGAAATCAGCAGACATATGAAATTTTAACGAGTTTAGGAGCCAACATGATATTAGACAAAATAGTAGAGGATAAAAAAATAAGGCTTGTGGAGCATAAAAAGGCAGTGTCCTTTCAGAATATAAGGAATCAGGCAGAAAAGACACCGACCCGGGAAAAAGATTGCTTTTACAACAATCTGAAAAAGAATGGCATCTCCATTATAGGTGAGTTTAAGAAAGCTTCACCTAGCCTGGGCAGAATCGAGAGCAAGATTGATTTGATGGAGCGCATAAGTGAGTACAACGAGTCAGTTGACGCCATAAGCTGCCTCACAGAGGAAGACCATTTTAATGGAAACATAGATTATCTGAAGGAGATAAGAAGTAAATCAGAGCTTCCGATTCTGAGAAAAGACTTCATGATAGATGAGTACCAGTTTTATGAGGCAAAAGTAATCGAAGCGGATGCAGTTTTGCTGATAACAGCTATCTTAGATGATGGACAGATGAAAGCATTTTATGAGCTTGCCAGGGAGCTTGAGCTGGATGTTCTGGTGGAAACCCATGATGAGGCTGAGATAGAGAGGGCATTAAAGATTAATCCGAGAATCCTTGGTGTAAACAACAGGAACCTCAATGATTTTTCCATAAGCTTAGAGACTAGCAGACAGCTTAGAAAATACATACCGGAGGATAAGGTTTTCGTCTCAGAAAGCGGAATCATGGATGATAAGGACGTGAAATTTCTAAAGGATGTAGGAGTTGATGCTTTCCTAATCGGCAGGGCATTTATGGAGGCTGCAAATCCACGGGAGCTTGCGAAGCGATGGAAGCAGCCGGTGGCAGGTTCGGTTGGTTGAAAATATAGACTTGCCAGTACATGACAACAAATGAGATGCTGGAAACTAAATATAGAATATAGATTTAAACAATAAATTAGATTACATGTAGTTGTTCTAAAAATGGAATTAGCTATGTAAACAAGCAAAAAGTAGAAAGGCAGGATAAGACATGAATAAAAAAGCATATTACGGAAATTTCGGTGGTCAGTATGTAGCTGAATCACTTATGAATACATTGGCAGAGGTTGACAAGGCATTTGAGGAAGCCATCCACGACCCTGAATTTTTGAAGCAGTACCATTATTACCTGAAGCAGTATGTAGGACGAGAGACTCCTCTTTATTTTGCAGAGAGATTAAGCGAAAAGTATGGCACCAGGATTTACTTAAAGAGAGAGGATTTAAACCATACAGGTGCCCACAAAATAAACAACGTAATAGGTCAGATATTACTGGCAAAGCGCATGGGAAAGACCAAGGTCATAGCAGAGACAGGAGCCGGACAGCACGGAGTTGCCACAGCCACAGGAGCAGCACTTTTTGATATGGAGTGTACAGTCTACATGGGCAAGGAGGATATAGAGAGACAGGCACTTAACGTGATGAGAATGGAGATGCTTGGAGCCAAAGTTGTATCGGTTGAGTCAGGAAGCAACACCTTAAAGGATGCCACAAATGAGGCAATCAGAACCTGGGCAAAGACAGCAGAGGACACCTTCTATGTGATTGGTTCTGCGGTAGGACCATATCCATATCCAAAGATGGTAAAGGAGTTCCAGTCCTGTATCAGCCGTGAGGCAAAGAGACAGCACATGGAGGCCGAGGGCAGAAATCCGGATGCAGTTGTAGCCTGTGTAGGTGGCGGCTCAAACTCAATTGGAATGTTTGCAGACTTTATAGAAGAGAAGGATGTGAGACTTATCGGAGTTGAGGCGGCAGGAAAAGGCGTAGAGACAGGAGAACATGCATCGGCAATGGCTCTTGGCAATCCGGGAGTGCTTCATGGTATGCGCTCATATCTCTTGCAGGATGAAAATGGCAATGTCCAGCTTGCTCATTCTATTTCTGCAGGACTTGACTATCCGGGTGTAGGACCTGAGCACGCATATCTCAGGGATTCAGGAAGGGCTGAATATGTGTCAATAACAGATACAGAGGCTATGGATGCACTTATGGAGCTGACCCAGATGGAGGGCATTATTCCAGCTATAGAGAGTGCTCACGCTATGGCGTATGTATTTAAGCTGGCAAAGGAAATGACTCCCGGCCAATCCATAGTGATGTGTCTGTCAGGTCGTGGTGACAAGGATGTTAATACTATTTCAAACTATCTTGCAGGCAAAGGATATCTTAATTAGGAGGTTATTATGAATCGTATAGAAAATAGATTTGCAGTATTAAAAGAGAAAAACGAAAAGGCATTTATTACATATATTACAGCTGGGCTTCCGGATTTGGAGCACACAAAGGCAATTGTAAGGGCACAGGAGAAGGCAGGAACGGACGTCATAGAGCTTGGAATCCCATTCTCAGACCCTATAGCAGACGGACCGGTTATCCAGCAGGCATCCTATGAGGCTATTTTAAATGGAGCCACACTTAAGAAAATATTTGTTATGTTAGAGGAACTTAGAAATGACGGCTGCCAGATACCTATTATTTTTATGATGTATTACAACACGGTACTTCACTATGGCATAGATGAATTCGCAAAGAAATGTCAGGGGACAGGAGTTGACGGACTTATAATTCCAGACCTGCCATTTGAGGAGCAGGACGAGCTGAGGGAAGCCCTGGGAGAGGATGACAGAACCATAATGATACAGCTTGTGTCTCCTGTTTCAAAGGACAGAATCCCAATGATACTGGAAAATGCAAGGGGCTTTGTATACTGTGTATCATCCATGGGGGTCACAGGACAGGGTGGAAGCTTCCACAAGGAGATTATGGACTACCTCAGGGGTGTTAAAGCTGTGTCAAAGATTCCTGTTATGATGGGCTTTGGAATCAGGACAGCAGAGGATATCAGACCTATGAAGGATGTCATTGACGGAGCGATTGTTGGCTCGCATTTCATTAATTTGATGAGAGAGCATGGATTTGAAGCTGAGGCAGCTGTGGAGTATTGCAGGACCTTCAAAACTGAGCTTAATGCACTATAGATGTTGTAAGTGACAAAGCATATATAGATTTTTGGGAGGATGGATAAGAGACCGTCGGGGAAATGATTTGTGACAGCTTTGCTTAGCATATAAGAGAAAGAGAGGACACAATAATGAGTGATTTAAAAGGAATATTAGCGAAATTATCAGAGGGTAAGGACCTGACAAAAGACGAAGCAATGTATACACAGGACATGATTTTAACAGGCCAGGCTGCCGAGGCACAGATTGCCGGAATCCTGACTGCACTTAAGATGAAGGGAGAAACACTGGATGAGATTACTGGCTTTGCAGCTGTATTAAGGAACAAGGCTAATACCATTTCTCCTGATGTAGACAATTATGTTGATTTGGTGGGTACCGGCGGTGACTGTACATATTCTTTCAATATTTCTACTACTTCTGCCTTTGTGGCTGCCGGGGCAGGACTTCCGGTTGCAAAGCACGGAAACAGATCTATTTCTTCAAAGAGCGGTGCAGGGGATGTGCTTGAGGCACTGGGGGTAAATATTGCAGCAGACCCTGATGTGGTAAAGAAGTGTGTTGAGGAGGTCGGAATTGGTTTTATGTTTGCTCCGCACTTTAATCCTGCTATGAAATATGTTGGAAAAGTAAGAAAAGATTTAGGCTTTAGAACAATTTTTAATATCCTCGGACCACTGTCAAATCCATCAAGAGCCAAGGCAATGGTCGTGGGAGTTTATACTTCTAAGTTGACGGATGTTATCGCAAAGGCTATGATGAATATTGGCGTTGAGCGTGCCTTTGTTGTAAGTGGCTGTGACAACATGGATGAGATTACACTTACAGGCGGGACTACTATTTCTGAAATCAAGGATGGCAGGGTAAATACATTTACAGTTACACCTGAGCAGTTTGGACTTAAGAGCTGCGGGCTGGATGAGCTTCAGGGAGGCGATGGCACTGTCAATGCAGGAATTACAAAGGATATTTTAAGTGGAAAAGAAAAGGGAGCAAAGAGAGATATTGTCCTTTTAAATGCCGGTGCTACACTCTATGTAGGAGGCATGGCTGACTCTATCCAGGCTGGAATCAGGCTGGCTCAGGAGACAATAGACTCAGGAAAGGCTCTTAAGACATTGGAGGCTCTTGTTAATGCATCAAACTAAAAAGGTATTACTGGTAGCTACAGGTGGTACGATTGCTTCAAAAAAAACAGAAAATGGACTGACACCAGGCATAACCCCGGAGGAACTGCTGGGATATGTGCCTGACGCAGGGGAATACTGCCAGATTGATACAATACAGCTATTCAATCTGGACAGTACAAATATATCACCAGAGCACTGGAAACTTATAGTTGGGTGCATAAGGGAAAATTATGACAGCTATGATGGTTTTGTCATTGCTCATGGCACAGACACCATGGCATACACGGCAGCAGCTCTGTCCTATATGATACAGGATTCAGCAAAACCGATTGTGCTTACAGGCGCGCAAAAACCAATTAACCTTGACATAACAGACGCAAAGACCAATCTGCTGGACAGCATAATGTATGCAGCAGATGATGCCTCTGAGGGAGTGTCAATTGTATTTGGAGGCAAGGTGATTGCAGGTACCCGTGCTAAAAAGGTAAGGTCGAAAAGCTATAATGCTTTTTCAAGTATTGATTTCCCAGAGCTTGCAGTAATACAGGATAAAAGGCTTATCAGGTATATACCGGGAGCCAAGGGTAGCAGGCAGGTAAAATTTTATGATAATCTGAATGACAATATTTTTCTTCTGAAGCTCATACCGGGCATTAAGGCAGACATTTTAGAATATGTTTTTGAAAAATATGATGCCATAATAGTGGAAAGCTTTGGAGTAGGCGGGATTCCAATTACAATCAGAGAGAAGTTTTTCGCTCTCTGCCAGAAATATCAGGGGAAAATGATAATCATGGCTACTCAGGTTGCCCATGAGGGCAGTGATATGACTGTCTATGAAGTGGGGCATGACATGAAGGCAAGCTGCAGCTTTCTGGAATCCTATGATATGACCCTTGAGTCTGTTATCGCAAAGACGATGTGGCTGTTAGCCAACTGTACAGATGATGGAGCAAGCAGGGAGAAGCTGTTTTACACCTGCATAAACCATGATATTTTGTTTACCGGTGCTAATTAGGGATAGGGCATAATGCGGCTGTAAGGAATGTTGGAGATGTAGAATGTTAACCTGATGTAAAATAATGGTTGACAATAAGCACAGACTGATATATTATAATCCCCGAAAGGAGATTGAGTTATGAATAAAATATCAGTTCGTGCTATATGTTTTATAGGCATGTTTACAGCAATTACAGCAATTTTATCAATTGCTACAATTCCAACACCATGGGGAGTTCCATTCACTTTACAGACATTTGCAATGGCACTTAGTGGATTGGTACTTGGAAAGAAGTATGGTACAATATCTACAGTATTATATGTATTGCTTGGTCTTATCGGAGTACCGGTATATGCAGGCATGAGTGCAGGACCAGGAGTATTATTTGGTGTGACTGGTGGATATATATTTGGTTTTGTACTTATGACATTTTTCTGTGGACTTGGAATTGAGTTTGAAGGAAAGAAAAATGGTGTATTCTTCACTGTGCTTTTCAGCATTATCGGACTTGCATGCTGCCATATTCTTGGAATCATCCAGCTTAAGGTAGTTGCACAGATGGGATGGGGAGCAGCAGCAATGGCTGGTTCAGTTCCGTATCTTGTAAAGGATATACTTTCAGTAGTTGCAGCATATCTGGTTGCAATAGCAGTTCGTAAGGCACTTAAGTCTGCGAACCTTTTAGGAGCAAATAACGTTTCGTTCGAAAAATAACATATGGACATGACAGGCAATTAACTTTTTTGAAGGCTTTAGCGGCAGGCTAAAGTCTTCTTTTATGTTGTTTTTACTAAAAAAATAGATAAAATTAGGTAAAAATAACAGTTTACATATCTTTTTGTATAAAATATAATAAAGTACGAAAATAAACGAAAATTATCTCAAGGAGATAAAGTGGGAAATGCATATGAGTAGTAAAGAATATTTATTTGATGATTTGGGCGCGGTTTATTCGAGCGATGAGACAGGATTTCGTCTGTGGGCACCAGTGGCAGATGATGTTTTTTTGTGCTTGTATAAGACCGGCGATGGAGATGACCTTATAAAAAGAGTCAGAATGGAAAAGAGCGAGGGCGGCACATGGTTCAGCCTGCAGACTGGTGATTTGGATAAGACCTACTATACTTATGAATTAAAATATGGTGACAGGCTTATAGAAAGCTATGATCCTTATGCAAGAGCCTGTGGTGTAAATGGTCTGCGTTCCATGGTAATAGACCTTGCAAAGACCAATCCGGAGGGCTTTTGTCAGGATAAGGGGCCGGATTGCGCTGAGGTGACTGATGCCATAATCACAGAAATATCGGTAGTAGACACAACCGCAGATAAGAGCTCTGGCGTGAAAAATCCAGGAAAGTTTCTGGGACTTACAGAAGAAGGCACAGTATCAGCGGAGGGCATGGCAACAGGTCTTGACCATATAAAGGAGCTTGGCGTGACACATGTGCAGATTTTGCCATCTTTTGATTTTGCCAGCATTGATGAGTCATCTGACAAGGAACAGTACAACTGGGGCTATGATCCATTAAATTACAATATTCCGGAAGGTTCCATGTCCAGTGACCCATTTCATGGTGAGGTGAGAATCAGGGAATACAAGCAGATGGTTAAAGCCTTTCATGATAATGGCATAGGTGTCATCATGGATGTGGTATATAATCACACCTTTAATATAGAGGGCAACAGCTTTCAGAAGACTGCACCGGATTATTTTTACAGAAAAGATGGTGACAGATATTCTGATGCCTCAGCTTGTGGTAATGAGGTGGCTTCTGAGAGACCAATGGTCAGGAAATATATTATAGATTCCCTGTGCTACTGGGTCAGCGAATACCATATAGATGGTTTCAGATTTGATCTGATGGGGGTACTTGATATAGAGACCATGAATCAGGCGAGAGCGGCTTTGATAAAGCTTAAGCCGGATATTATCCTCTATGGTGAGGGCTGGACAGGAGAAGACTCCGTGATGCCGGAAGACCAGAGAGCCCTCAAGGTAAATGTGTCAAAGATGCCTGGATATGGTATGTTTTCTGATGATATCAGGGACAGTGTAAAGGGACATGTATTCTATTATGACCAGCTTGGCTTTGCAGATGGCGGCACTGGCAAGGAAAATGATATCCGCTATGCAGTGACAGGAGCAGTAAAGCATCCTCAGGTTGATTATGACAGGTATACATACACAGCAGAGGGAGCATGGGCAGTAAGACCGGGAAACAGCATCAATTATGTGTCCTGCCACGACAATTACACACTCTGGGATAGATATGAGATATCATCACCAGGGGACAGTGTTGATATTCTTAAAAGAAAAAATATGCTCAGTGCAGCAATTGTTTTTACTTCTCAGGGAGTACCATTCTTCCTGCAGGGAGAGGAATTTGGACGCACAAAGCCTATTGAAGGCTCAGATGACCGGTCAGAAAACAGCTACAATATGCCATTGTATACAAACAGTGTAAAGTATGATAGATTAGCTGAATTTAAGGATATGAATGAGTACTATAAAGGACTTATTCAGATTAGAAAAAATCATAGTCTGTTCAGGCTGAGTACAGCAGAGCAGGTGGCTCAAAAGCTTCGATTTACAGACTGCAATGAGCCGAATGTTGTAGCCTACAGGCTCATGGATGAAAATGAGCAGATATTTGTGGCTTATAATGCCAACAGGGAGGCTGTTACGCTGGAGCTGCCGGAAGAAGGCAGGTGGACAGTGATTGCACAGGATACATGTGCTGATGACAGAGGAATTGCGCAAATAAAAAATCAGGCAGTGATTCCTCAAATCTCATGCCTGATTGCAATTAAAAATAAGTAGTATTAATGAGTACTCTTATTTATATACTGATTTTTATATTTTGAATAGACAATACGCTGGCTTCTGTATAGTCCGAAGTATCCTGAAAGCATATAGCTGAAGGATATGGCAAGCAGGAAATATGGCATTCCATCATAGCCGAACAATTCAAAGCTTATAAGCAGCGATGAGATAGGGCAGTTGGTAACACCGCAAAATACAGAGGTCATGCCCACAGCTGTGCAAAGTGTAGGTGAGAAGCCAAAGATATTTCCAAAGAGACATCCAAAGGCTGCACCCGTACAAAAGGATGGAACAATTTCACCGCCTTTGTAGCCAGCTGACAGTGTGAGAGCAGTGAAGATTATTTTAAGCAAAAATGTTTCAGGCTTTACTGTTCCATTGATACACTGCTCAATTATATTCATACCTGTTCCGCTGTAGGTCTGACTGCCTGCCAGGAGGGTGGCAATTATGACAAACACACCGCCCATAAAGGCACGAAGGTAAGGGCTTTTAAAAAACCTCTTATATAGTTTTTCAGCACCATGCATGGCAATGCAGAACAGGATGCTGACCAGTGCGCACAGGACTGCGAGAATAGAAATCTCTATTGCAGTTTTGAGTTCAAAGGCAGGTATGGACTCTATTAAGAAAAACTCGTTTGTAACGCCAAAGTGATTTGCAACTCCATGGGCCACCAGAGAGCTGATTACGCAGGGAACCAGGGCGTTGTAATACATGACACCAACGGAAATCATTTCCATGGAAAATATGGCAGCTGCCATAGGTGTACCAAAGAGTGCTGAAAAGGCAGCGCTCATACCGCACATAATCATAACGTTTCTGTCCTTATCGTCAAAGCGTAAAAGCCTTCCGATAGAATTGCCGAGACTGCCGCCCATCTGAAGGGCTGCACCTTCTCGACCGGCAGAACCACCCAGAAGATGAGTGATTATTGTGGAGACAAATATAAGCGGAGCCATTCTGAAAGGAAGCCTGTCCCCGGAATGGATTGCAGAGATTACAAGGTTTGTACCTGTGTCTTTTTCATCATGAAGCAGCCGGTATAAGCCTACAATTGTAAGACCACCAAAGGGCAGGAGAAAAATAAGCCATGGATGGGTGAGCCTGATATTTGTGGCTCCTATAAGTCCGTAGCAGAAAGCGGTTCCGCACAGACCGACTATAAGACCTACTAAAATTGAAAAAATCACCCACTTACAGGAAACTGCGAATCGGTGAGCATTGTGTTTTATCTTGTGTACAATAATATCATTCATAAATTAAGCACCTCAACATTTTCTTTGTTTATAGTAGCATTACATAATTACTTTTACAATATTGTTGAGTAAATAAAAAAATGATATAATAAATATTATTACATAATCAGGAGGAATGAAAATGAGAACAAGTGGCGTACTCATGCCAATATCATCACTTCCATCACCATATGGAATAGGAACGATGGGAAAGGCGGCAAAGAAGTTTGTAGATTTTCTGGAGAAGGGAGGTCAGACCTATTGGCAGATTCTCCCAATTTGTCCTACAAGCTATGGTGATTCACCATATCAGTCATTTTCCAGCTTTGCAGGAAATCCATATTTTATAGATTTGGAATATCTTTGCAAGGATAAGCTTCTCACTAAAACGGAATGTGAGTCATTCCCATGGGGAGGCAGCAAAAAATATGTAGATTACGGAACCATGTATGAGTCAAGATATGCGCTTCTCAAAAAGGCGTATGCTCGTTTTATGAAGAAAGTTCCTTCGGATTATTCAGAGTTTTGTGAAAAAGAGGCAGAGTGGCTTGATGAGTATGCGCTTTTCATGGCACTTAAGGATGCAAACAACGGAGCAGCCTGGACAGAGTGGGATAAGAAGCTCAAGCTTAGAAAGCCAGAGGCACTGGAAGAAGCAAAGGCTAAGCACGCAGATGATATAGAGTTCTACAAGATGCTCCAGTACTTATTCTACAAGCAGTGGAGACAGCTTAAGGCATATGCAAATGAAAAGGGTATCCAGATAATCGGTGATGTCCCAATTTATGTAGCCGGAGACAGTGCAGATGTATGGGCAAATCCAAAGCAGTTTTATCTGGATGAGGATTTAAATCCAATTGAGGTAGCAGGCTGCCCACCAGATGCTTTCTCAGAGGATGGACAGCTCTGGGGCAATCCACTTTTCCGCTGGGATGTGATGAAAAAAGATGACTACAGCTGGTGGACAAAGAGAATTGCTGCAATGGCAAAATTATATGACATTGTAAGAATTGACCATTTCAGGGGCTTTGATTCTTACTATGCAATTCCAGCTAAGGATGATACAGCAAAGAATGGTAAATGGAAGAAAGGACCTGGCATGGATCTCTTCAACAGCCTTGAGAAAAAGCTTGGCAGGCTTCCAATTATCGTTGAGGATTTAGGTTTCCTGACACCATCAGTAGTTAAGCTGCTTAAGGATTCCGGCTTCCCTGGAATGAAGGTTATCCAGTTTGCATTTGACTCAAGAGAGGACAGCGATTACCTGCCGCATAATTATCCAACTCACTGTGTTGTGTATACAGGAACACATGACAATGACACAATCATGGGATGGATGAAGACAGCACCAAAGGATTCAGTTAAGTTTGCAAAGAAGTACCTTAACCTCACCAAAGAGGAGGGCTACAACTGGGGAATGATGAGAGCTGCCTGGTCATCTGTTGCAGACATGGCAATCGTTCCAATGCAGGATTTACTTGGACTTGGTTCTGAAGCAAGAATCAACACACCATCTACACTTGGCGAAAATTGGAAATGGAGAGCTACAGAGGAACAGATTGATAATAAGCTGGCTAAGAAGCTCTATACATATACCAAGATGTATGCTCGTCTCAATGAGAAGCTGACAAAGAAGGAAGAGACCAGCGAGACAGAGGAAAAATGATATTATAAATATCGCGATGAATACCCCGGAACCATTGAATAAAAATGGCTCTGGGGTGTTTTATATACCAAAGTATGCAATAAAAGCTGCCGGTGGCAGGTTTTGTTGGTGGTAGATTTTATTGACATAAGATTTTGTGCTAATTTCAGGAATAATAAACGACCCCGCCTAATATATTTTTATATATGAGGAGGGGCATTTTTATGGCAAATAATGAGTTTGATCTATATAAAGACATTCAGGGCAGAACAAACGGCGAGATATACATAGGTGTGGTGGGACCGGTCAGGACTGGCAAATCTACATTCATAAAACGCTTTATTGATTTATGCGTGCTCCCGTTTATAGAGGATGAAAATGACAAAAGCAGACTGATTGATGAGCTGCCACAGGCAGGACAGGGAAAAATGATAATGACCACAGAACCGAAATTCATTCCTCTTAAAGCCGCTGACATAGTACTTGATGATGATACCACAGCCAAAATCAGGCTGATAGACTGTGTGGGATTTATGGTGGATGGCGCATCAGGTCATATGGAGGGCGGAAATGACAGAATGGTCAAGACTCCATGGTTTGATGAGGATGTGACTTTTGAGGATGCTGCTACAATCGGTACAGAAAAGGTCATAAAGGATCATGCTACAATAGCAATAATGGTGACAACAGATGGCTCCTTTGGAGATATTCCGAGAGAAAATTATTTGAAAGCGGAGCGTGAAACGGTAGAGCAGTTAAAGGCATCGGATAAGCCTTTTGTGATTTTACTTAATACCATAAAGCCATATAGTAATGAGACAGCCAAGCTTAAGGAATGGATGCAGAAAGAATACAATTGCAGTGTCCTGGCGGTTAACTGTAATCAGATGCAGAAGAATGAAGCTCTTATGGTCCTGGAGCAGATTGCCTTTGAATTTCCTGTATCGAGAGTGGATTTTTATGTGCCAAAATGGATAGAAATGCTCGAAAACGATAATCCTATAAAGCACTGTATCATTGATTATGCCAGAAAATTCATGAAGTCAGTAGACAAGATGCAGGATCTGAGGGATGGCAGATACAAGGAAATCCAGCTGGAACTGGACTGTGAGGATGTGATAAAAAATGTCAACCCTTACAGAATGAGTCTTGTAGATGGAACAATCTCAGTAAATATCGAGGTAAATGAAAAGTATTATTTTAAGAACTTATCTGATATGACTGGTGTTCCAATTACAAGTGAGTATCAGCTCATCTCAGAGATTGCAAGGCTTACCTCCATGAAAAAAGCCTATGAGAAGGTGCAGGATGCCATGGATTCCGTGCTGCAAAAGGGCTACGGCGTGGTGATGCCGGAGCTTGCAGACATCACTATGGATGAACCAGTGCTTATCCAGCATGGCAGCAAATATGGTGTCAAGATGAATGCCACATCGCCATCGATTCATTTTATCAGAGCTAACATAGAGACTGAGATAGCCCCAATCGTGGGCAGCAAAGAGCAGGCGGAAGACCTGATTACATATATCAAGGATGGGCAGAATGAAGTAGAGGGTGTCTGGAACACCAACATATTTGGAAAATCCATCGGAGAGCTTATGGAGGATGGCATCAGGAATAAAATCATGCAGATGGATGATGAATGTCAGGTGAAGCTGCAGGATACTATGCAGAAGATTGTTAATGACAGTAAGGGAGGTATGGTTTGTATTATTATATAAAGCAAGTTTTATTTTTTTATTTGGGAATGGGAATTAAGGGAAGAAAGAAGAGCGCAGATAAAGCATTATCAAAGATGGGGCGAAAGAAGCTGTCTGTATGGATGAAGCTTTAAAAAATTCATTGGACATATTACATTTTTTACCAGATTGTGTATAATAATAATATGGTAAAGCTAGCGCTGAGTGCTAGTAGCCATGTATTTGGCGTAAGAGCATCCACAGAAATTGTGGGTGCTTTTATTTTACTATTCAACTCCAAAAGTCAGAAGTTATACCACAGTATTATAAACGAGTACATACCAAAACGAAAAATTTAACATAAAAAATGCATGTTTTATGCGACCTGCAATAACTTTTTTAAATATTCAACTGTCAAACTCCCGGGTTTAAAATGGCTCCATTATATTTTGAACTGGAATAGTGCAAAGATTTTGTGATATAATCTCTTTACTAAAAGTAAGTAAGAATTCAGAGGTGGAAAATTAGAATTTGACGAGGAGCTATTTACTATGAAAACAATTAAGATAGAGTTATTGGGCATTGCAACAATACTTTTGGGAATTGCTTTGACAACAAACAATTTTCTTGGATTTGTTTTCGGTGTTCTTGGATTTGGAATTGCTGTAGCTGGCTGTTTTATAAAAGACAATGACAAATAGATTCCAATTTGGAAGGTAATGAGTATATGAAGAAGAAATTGCTTATTCTAGTTATTATAGTTGCTGCGTTATTAGTAGGAGCAGTAGGTTACTATTTGATGCCAAAGACATTCGGTAAGAATGTAAATCCTTCTGAGGTAGACCATATAAACGTGTTTGATGGAAATACAGGAACGGGTTTTACCATCACCGAATCAGAAGATATCGAATATATAGTGGCGAACATTCAAAGTATTTCAATGAAAAGAGATGGCATTTCACTTGGCAGGACGGGATACGGTTTCAAAATTAGTTATATAAACAGCAATGATAAAGATATCATACCTGTATTTATCCTCAATAGTGATAATGCGATACGTAAAGACCCATTTTTCTATAGATGTGATGGCGTATTATGCTTTGACTACTTAAACGAATGTGAAGAAAAATACAGAACTAATGTAACAGAAGATATAGAATAAAAAAATATAATTGGAATTTGTGGAGGTATGGTATGGCAGGAACACAAGAAAAAATACAATTATTGCTGAAAATTGCACATCGACTAAACGAAGCTCATGTCGAATGGGCTCTGGGTGCATCAATGCTGATGTATTTCAAAGGAATCACTTCTGAGTTTCACGATATTGATTTAATGGTCGCTGAGCGCAATACGGAATGCGTTCGCAAGATTTTATCGGAAATGGGTGAAAGTTGTCCGTCTGAATCAATTCAAAACCCTATGTATCGGACAAAAACATTTATGGAATTCATTATTGATTCTGTCGAGGTAGATGTGATGGCTGGTTTTGCAATCGTGAAGGATGGAAAGGTTTATGATTGTGCTCTACGCAAAGAGCAAATCGTGGAGAAAATGCCACTGGGAGAAGAAGTTGTTCCACTGCAATCACCGTTGTTGTGGTGTAAATACTATCGGCTGATGGGAAGGACAGAAAAAGCGGAGATGATTGAGAAGGCAATAGAAAGATAACAATTCCAATTTGACAGGGAGGTATGTACTATGAAAAAAGTAATTTATTTGCTTGTATTGTGTATGGTGTTGGGACTGACTGGATGTGGAAGATCACAAGAGAATGGAAAAAACATGTCTGAAAATGTGTCCACAGAAACGAAAAATGAAGAAAATAGTGAAGTGGCACAAAATGGACAAACAGCAGATACCGAAACATATCCTCCATGCGTTATGGTTGACGGTATTATATATAAAGATACTGGATATGTATCGTCAATGCCTGGTTGCGGAAATATGGATGGAGAAATTACGTCAACAGTAGATGAGACAGATTTGCCAGAAGAAAATAATCAATCAAATTTTGGAAGCGGTTATCAGTACCAGAGAAGTTCTGAAGGTCAGCTTATAGTGGTTATTGATGGTAATCGAATTATATTTAGAGATATTGAAAAAAATGATACATCTATCCCAATGGAGGTTATCAATTTTAATGCAGAGGTAAAAGAAATTACTGATGATGGAGAGCTTCTTGTAACACATAAGAGTACGGCGGAAGGTTTTCAGAAAATGAATGATGGAGAGTATTATGTATCGACCGAAAATTTGGAGGAAGATATTCAAGTGGGGGATATTATTACAATATGGTTTGATGGAACGATTCTAGAAACATATCCAGCACAATTAGGTGTGGTTTATAGAATTACAAAATAAACTGAAATTAGTAGAAGGATGGCTGCGAAGTCATCCTTCTTATCCGGCAATTGATGGATGTAATAATTTCTACGCCGATGGAAGTTATTATGCCTTCGAGACAGAAGATGGAGTGGACAAAGCACATGATATAATGAAAAAAACTCTTGACCTTCCACCCTATGGAAGCTGTATAAAGAGGTTGTCAGACGGACAGGA
>OGXW01001539.1_pt1 | contig 17346 bp, 18 predicted proteins | sample 1576341 | NCBI WGS metagenome assembly OGXW01 (sample SAMEA3541592, study PRJEB24748) | human gut metagenome | biome: human gut; feature: human-associated habitat; material: faeces | place: China | collected 2012
CATAATTTTATACTCCTGGTGTTTAGTGCTTTAAAGTATAAGCCTTTAAGCCGATAGCCGCCCTGCCAGCACTGCCAGCGCGACCTGGGCCGCCAGGATCGCCGGGATGCCCAGGGTGAATTTTTTGTGCCGGGTCTTGTGGCGGACGGTGTACATTCCAAGCAGGGCTCCGATGCTGCCGCCCAGGGCGGCAGCGCCCATAAGGGTGGCCTCCGGAATGCGCCAGAGTTTTTTTCTGGCTTTGTATTTGTCCAGAAGCATAAGCAGGAAGGCAAGGGCATTGATTATCAATAGGTACAGGACAAGGATTTCTTTCATGGGCAGACCTTTCTGGAGGGGATTTTGGTGAAAAAGCGGATTTTGATTGCAATGCTGGCGGCGCTTTTCCTGGCGGGCTGCGGGAAGACGGAGACCATGGAGACGGTGGCGGACGAAATGGATGTGCCGGTTCTGGCCCAGCCGAGGAAGATCTCCGTGGAGCTGCCCGGCCAGGCAGAGGCGGCCCTGGAAACGGATGCGGGGCAGCTGTATGTGACGGACGACTACGAGATCGCCCTGGAGACCCTGGACGGGGGAGACCTGAATGGGACCTTACAGGCCCTTAGCGGCAGGACCGCCGAAGAGCTGACGGTGCTGGAGACCCGGACGGAGGACGGCATGAAGCGCTATGAGTTCGTCTGGGCCTGCGCCGGAGAGGAGGGGGACCGCCTGGGCCGGGCCGTGATCCTGGACGACGGGAATTATCACTATTGCCTGTCCGTCCTGCGGCCCGCCGACCCGGAAAGGACCTCTCAGGTGGTATGGAGCCAGGTGTTTCAGTCCTTTTCTTTGGGGTAACGTCTGCGCGTCAGCGCTTGCCGATTTATTCAGGGCTGCCCCCAGCTGTGGAGGGTATACATTCCTTATATTGTTCCAGAACCTCCCGGCACAGCCCCAGGCAGGCCTTCCGGATGCGGGCCGGGTGCAGGATCTGGGCCTTGCTGCCGAAGCCGATGACCCAGCTGTAAAACTGGGGGGATTCCGCCACATCCACGGTGAAGACGAAGTGGTCCTCCCCGTCGGGGAACAGCATGGTGCCGCTGCCGAACCGGTCCATGACCACATTGACCAGGCTCTTGTGGAACCGCATTTTCACGGAGACGGTCTCCCCGTCGAACATATGGAAGCGCTTCTGGGCGTAGTCGTTCAGGGCCTGGCCGGTGAGCTCCGGGCAGGGGGTGCGCTCCCGGGGCAGCAGGGCGATGCCGTTCATCCGGTCCACCCGGTAGGCGGTGACGCCGTGGCGGGGGGAGAGGGCCAGAAGGTAGCAGTTCTCATTGTCCTGGTAGAGGCCGTAGGGGCTGGCGGTATAGTCCCTGTCCCGGTACTTTGGTTTTCCGTCCAGTCCCCAGTCGAAGTAGCGGAAGGAGATCTGCCGGTTCTGGAAAATGGCCTCCTGGATGGTGTCCACATCGTAATAGATGGACTGGTTCATGTTCTTGATCCGCCCGGCCACCACCACATTCCGGCGGACCTGCTCGGCCTCCTCCTGGCTGCACAGGCGGCAGAGCTTATCGATGAGCTCCAGGGACTTCTCCTCGGTGAGGAACCGGCTGGACTGCACCGCGCCGATGAGCAGCTTCAATTCCGGCAGCTGGAACTGGCGCTGGCCGATATAGTAGCCGCCGTTTTTGCCCCGGTAGATGAGGATATCAATGCCGAAGTCCTGCAATGCGGCAATGTCCGAATAGATGGTTTTCCGGTCACAGAGGATTCCGTGGCCCTCCAGCATTTTCGCAAGCTCCGATGCTCTCACCGGGTGATCCTGGTGGGAGTTTTTTTGCAGGTAGTCCAGGATATACAGAATTTTCAGCTTTTGGTTATCCGATTTTGGCAACTGCACCCCATCCTCTCTTGGTTTTGCATACCATTATAGCACAGCTTTCGGAAAAGAAAAACGTTAATTTGATTTTTTGGCGCAAATATGATACCATAGGCAAAAATCAGTGCGCTGCCCCTGCCCACCCGGTCAGGCGGCAGGCAGAAGGGATATACGATGCTTACACTGGGATGCCACCTTTCCGCCTCCAAGGGCTATGCCGCCATGGTGCGGCAGGCTATGGAGCTAAATGCCAATACCTTTGCCTTCTTTACCAGGAACCCCAGAGGCAGCAGCGCCAAGGCGGAAAACCCCGAGGATGCGGCCAGAGCCCTGGAACTGCTGAAGGCCAACGCCTTCGGCCCCCTGGTTGCCCACGGGGCCTACACCATGAACCTGTGCTCTGCCAAGGAGGAGGCCCGGGCCTTTGCGGCGGAGGTCCTGGCGGACGATCTGCGCCGGATGGCGGCGCTGCCGGGGAACTTCTATAATTTCCATCCCGGCAGCCATGTGGGCCAGGGGGCAGAGACCGGAATTGCCCAGATCGCGGCAGCGCTGCGGAAGGCTCTGGAGCCGGACTACCCCGTGGAGGTCCTTTTGGAGACCATGGCCGGAAAGGGCAGCGAGGTAGGCGGCCGGTTCGAAGAGCTCCGGGCCATCCTGGACGCAGTGGACAGCCCCCGGCTGGGCGTCTGCCTGGACACCTGCCATGTGTACGACGGGGGCTATGATATCGTGAACGACCTGGACGGTGTGCTTGCGGAATTTGACCAAATCATCGGCCTGGACAGGCTGAAGGCCCTGCACCTGAACGATTCCAAGAACCCCTTCGCCAGCCACAAGGACCGGCACGAATGCATCGGCAAGGGCTCCCTGGGGGAGGAGATCTTCCGCAGAATTGTCAACCACCCAAAGCTCAAGGGAAAGCCCATGATTCTGGAAACACCCAACGAGCTTCCCGGCTACCGGCAGGAAATCGCCCTGCTGCGGAGCCTGGAGCGCCTATGAAAAGAAAGGAGGGGGAAGGATGCAGGATCTTCAAACGCTCCTGAACCTGGTGCAGCAGTCCCGGGAGACCTATGCGGCGGTCTTTTTGGCCGTTTCCCGCTATCTTGTGCCCGCCCTGGGGGCCTGGCTGCTGCTGCACTGCGCAAGGCCCCTGATCTCCTTCCGCAGAGAGCCGGAGATCTGGGCCTGGCTGAAATTTACGGACGGCACCCAGGTGGCGGTGACCCACTGGGAGAACGTCATCGGCAGAGCCAAAAGCAGCGATATTACGGTTGCACTGTCCACGGTATCCAGAAACCACGCCGTCCTCACCCGCTATGACGACGGCAGCTGGACCATTACGGACGCCAGCTCCAAAACCGGCACCTGGGTCAATGGGGAGCGCGTGGACATCCGGGCCATCGGCGAGGGGGACGTGATCTCCATCGGCGGTGTGGATATGGAGCTCCAGCCCATTACCAAGCGGCAGGAGCAGCTCCAGTCCCAGCTGCGCACCGGGGGCTCCAGCGGCTGGAGCGGCCTGTTAGGCCTGTTGATATTGACGCTTTTGCAGGCGGTGATGCTCACGGGCTTCCTGCTGAACGGGCCGGAGGAGGAATTTGGAGCCTATTTTCTGGGCTTCGGTGCCGTGGCGGTGTGCCAGTGGGGGCTGTTCTTTTTCTATCTGGCCATTCGCCGCCGCTCCTTTGAAGTAGAGACTCTGGCCTTCTTCCTGTGCACCCTGGGCGCGGCGGCCATTGCCACGGTGAAGCCCGGGGAGCTGGGCAAGCAGTCCGCTGCCATGGTTCTGGGCGTTTTGATGTTTCTGCTCATCGGCTGGTCCCTCCGGGACCTGGAGCGGGCCAAGCGCTTCCGGTATCTGGCGGTGCTGGCCGGTGTGGGCTTTCTGGTGGTGACGCTGCTCTTCGGCAAGGAATACTACGGCGCGAAGAACTGGCTGGTCATCGGCAATCTGTCCCTGCAGCCCTCGGAGCTCAGCAAGGTCTGCTTTGTGTACGCCGGTGCTTCCACCATGGACCGGATCATGAACAAGCGGAATCTGATCCTCTTCATTGCCTATTCCGTGGTCATCTGCGGCCTGCTGGCCCTGATGAACGACTTCGGCACGGCGCTGATCTTCTTCTGCGCCTTTCTCATCATCGCCTATCTGCGTTCCGGCAGCATGGGCACCATCGCCCTGGCCTGCACGGCCCTGGGCTTTGCGGGAGTGCTGGCCCTGCGCATTGCCCCCCACGCCCTGAGCCGGTTCGCCACCTGGCGGCACATCTGGGACGACCCCTTTAATTCCGGCTACCAGCAGACCCAGGCCATTATGTGCATCGCCTCCGGGGGCCTCTTCGGCCTGGGACCGGGCAACGGATACCTGCAAAAGGTCTTTGCGGCGGATTCGGACATCGTCTTTGCAACCGTTTCCGAGGAATGGGGATTGCTGGTGGCGGTGCAGATGGTTCTGGCCATCTCTGCCCTGGGGCTGTTCGCCATCCGGACCTCCCGGGTGTCCCGCAGCAGCTTTTACTGCATCGGCGGCTGCACTGCGGCGGGGATCTTGCTGATCCAGGCGTCTCTGAACTGCCTGGGCACGGTGGATATTCTGCCCTTCACGGGAGTTACCTTCCCGTTCCTCTCCAACGGCGGCACCAGCATGATCGGGGCCTGGGGCCTGCTGGCCTTCGTCAAGGCGGCGGATACCCGGCAGAATGCCAGCTTTGCCGTGCGCTTTCACAAATAGGAGTTTACTATGAACAGAGTTACCAAGAGAACCTGGATGATGGCCGTCTTTGTGGTGCTGCTTCTGGGCGGAATGTTGTTTTTCGTGGGGGAATATGCCCTCCAGGCAGACAAATGGGCGGTCTCCACCGGTTCGCCCCATGTCTATAACAACAGCAACCTGGGCAACGGCACCGTGGTGGACCGGGACGGGAACGTCCTGCTGGATATCTCCGACGGGCGGCACTATTCCGACAACGCCGAGACCCGGGCCTCCACCATGCACTGGCTGGGGGACCGGAAGGGCAGCATCCAGGCCAAGGCCGTCGCCAACTATGCGGCATTGCTGGCAGGCTACGACAAGGTCAACGGCCTGTACGATTATGCCGGGAGTACGGGCGTTGAGAAGCTGACCCTTTCCGCCTCCGTGCAGAATACGGCCCTTCGGGCGCTGAACGGGCGGAAGGGGACCGTGGGCGTCTACAATTACAAAACCGGGGAGCTGCTCTGCGCGGTGACCTCGCCTACCTACGACCCGGACAATGTACCGGACATCGCCGGGGATACCACCGGGGCCTACGAGGGCGTGTACCTCAACCGCTTCCTGCAATCGGGCTATGTTCCCGGCTCCATCTTCAAAATCGTCACCACCGCCGCGGCCCTGGAATGTGTGCCGGATATCGAGAGCAGGACCTTCTACTGCGACGGCGCTTATGAGTACGGCACCGAGGCCGTCACCTGCGAGACGGCCCACGGCACCCTGGACCTGAAGGGCGCTCTGGCCCACTCCTGCAACTGCTCCTTTGCCCAGATCGCCAAGCTGGTGGGCAGGAAGAATATGGAGAAGTACGTTGCCAAGTACGGCATTACGGATGCCCTGTCCTTTGATGGCGTGACCAGCGCCAAGGGCAATTATGACATTGCCGATACCGGCGGCGCGTCCTTCGCCTGGAGCTGCATCGGCCAGCACTCCGACCTCATCAACCCCGCCCGGTTCATGACCTTCCTGGGCACCGTCGCCGCAGGCGGGAAGGGTGTGGAGCCCTATCTGGTGGCCTCCGTGGAGCGGGGCGGCGAGGCAGTGTATACCGCCTCGGCCCAGAGCACCGGACGGATCATGGGTGAGGAGACGGCGAAGAAGCTGCAGCAGTACCTCCGCAACAATGTGCAGACCATCTATGGCGACGGCAATTTCCCGGGCCTTTCCGTCTGCGCCAAGTCCGGCACCAGCCAGCTGGGCGGCGGGCAGAAGTCCAACGCCATGTTTGCAGGCTTTGTGATGGACGAAAGCTACCCCCTGGCCTTTATCGTGGTGGTGGAAAACGGCGGCTACGGCAGCGCCACCTGCGTGCCGGTCCTGTCCCAGGTCCTCCAGGCCTGCAAGACAGAGCTGGACAGCCGCGGGTAACGGAGCTCCCCGAAGGGGCGGTATTCATAAGACAGTTAACAGCCACAGTATACACTGCTGTGGCTGTTCTTGTATTCTGTCCCGTTATGTGATAATATGGAATCGGACAGACTGAAAAATCGGAGTTTTGGGTGATGAACTTGGAATGTTTATTTGCTTACTCATATCTTTGGGCGTGGGGGTTTTGCTCTATGCAGGAATACAATGTGCATTTAGACAGATTGTTTTCTGAAACACCTAACAATAAAATACTTTTAGAGTTAGAAGAGTGCTCAAACAATTACAAGGAAACTTTTGCGCGATTGAAAAGATATTTTGAATATGAGACGAATACTTTTGACTCATATATATTCGGAAAGACTCTTTTTAATGGTTTAGAAATTGTGTATAAATCCGATGTTTATACTATCGCTGAATTTGGAAAGATATGTTACCAACTTTGGAATCTGTTACCGGGATTCTTAGTGCAAGAGCAACCGTTTCGGACATTAAGTTATGCTGATGATCCGTTATCGTGGGGCGATGAAAAACAGTCTCGGATAATGTATGAGGAAGCGTTTAGATTTTATAAAGGTTAGCGATAAATTCCTGTTTGTCTAACAGATACTAAGGGCGCACTTCTATACACCGTTCGGTGCAGTGCGTTACGCGCGGAACTTGGCTCTCCCTTTGGGAGAGCTGTCGGCGCAGCCGACTGAGAGGGTAAAAATATGACCATACCAAAAGATAACAGCCAGCTGGAAAATGCCCGGCGGCTTCGCAGAGAAATGACTCCCCATGAGCGCAAACTCTGGTATCTTTTTCTGCGTAAATATCCGGTAAAGATTTATAAACAGCGAATCATTGGCAAATTTATTGTGGACTTTTACTGCGCTTCTGCAAAGCTGGTTATCGAAGTAGATGGCTCCCAGCATTATGAGCCTCAGGGTGTGGCGTATGACGCAGAACGCTCCGCATTTTTATCTGCGCTAGGCTTGGATGTTCTGCGATTTTCCAACCGGGATATCGACAGAGATTTTCGTGGTGTGTGCGAACAAATTGATTTTACCATTCAAAAGCGTCTGCAAGACCCTCTCAGTCACCTTCGGTGACAGCTCTCCCAGAGGGAGAGCCAAGGAGGCTGCCAGCAACTGCGCCATATCTCATAATGGAATAAGAAACAGAGCGTATCAATATCGATACGCTCTGTTAACTGTCTTACGAACACCCCACGAAAGGGGAGCTTTTTCTTTTCCCGGCAGACAGCTGTCCGAATGAGAGAGACAAATGGGCCTTGGTATTTTTGCACAAAAAATTAAGGAATTGTGAAGTGTTATATGTAGTGTTTATCTTGTTGACAAATGTCCTTGAGCGAGATACAATATGGGCACATCAAACGAGGAGGTCACCGAAATGGAAATGGCAAATGCACAGTTTCACAGCGCCTGTCCGGCGGCCTGCGCGTTGGAGGTTCCTCAGCTTCTTCTGGCCGGTTTGCGGGTAGACATTCTGCGCCTGCTGCCCATTATTATCCAGAACTGAAAGCGGCCGGGGATTCATCTTTCGTATGAAGAAGCGGCTGCGCAGCGCAGCCGCTTTTTTGTAGTTTTGTAAGTAAAGGAGAAAAGAAACATGAAAAAGGTACTTGCTTTGACCATGGCTCTGGCCCTGGTCGCCGCTTCCTTCGCAGGCTGCGGCAACAGCTCTTCCGGCACTTCCACCACCGCCGCCGCTGCCGAAGGCACCGGCACCGTAAAGATCGGCATGTCCGGCCCCCTGACCGGCGGTGCCTCCGCCTATGGCCTGGCCGTGAAGGCCGGCATGGAGGTCGCCGTTGAGGAGATCAACGCCAAGGGCGGCCTGCAGATCGAGTTCAACGCACAGGATGACGAGGCCGACGGCGAGAAGGCCGTTTCCGCCTACAATGTCCTGAAGGACTGGGGCATGCAGGTCATGGCCGGTCAGGTCACTACCGGCTCCGCTCTGGCGGTGGCTCCCGAATCCGCGGCTGACAATATGTTCAACCTGACTCCCTCTGCCTCTGCCGAGGCTCTGGCAAACAGCGGCGACAACATCTTCCAGATGTGCTTCACCGACCCCAACCAGGGCGCTTCCGCGGCCGAGCTGGTCTCCACCAAGTATACCGGCTCCAAGGTCGGCATCATCTACGATTCCTCCGATGACTACTCCACCGGCCTGTACAACGGCTTCAAGGCCAAGGCTGCCGAGCTGGGCGTTGAGATCGTCGCTACCACTTCCTACACCGCCGACAACAAGGCTGACCTGTCCACCCAGGTCACCCAGTGCCAGGATGCAGGCGCCGATCTGGTCTTCCTGCCCATCTACTACACCGAGGCTTCTCAGATCCTGACCTACGCCAACCGGATCAGCTATGCACCCAAGTTCTTCGGCTGCGACGGCATGGACGGCATCCTGACCGTGGAAGGCTTCGACACCTCTCTGGCCGAGGGCCTGGCTCTGATGACCCCCTTCGATGCCAACGCCACCGACGAGGCTACCCAGTCCTTCGTTGCCAAGTTCAAGGAGAAGATGGACGGTCTGGTGCCCAACCAGTTCGCCGCTGACGGCTACGACGTCATCTACGCGATCTACAATGCCATGACCGCTGCCGGCATCACCGGCAATGAGTCCGCTTCCCAGATCTGCGATGCGCTGAAGGCACAGTTCGCCACCATGACCGTTGACGGCCTGACCGGCACCGGCATGCACTGGGACGAGAACGGCATGATCTCCAAGTCTCCTGCCGCTGTGGTTGTTGAGAACGGCGTGTACGTTCCCATGGACTGATTATACCTGGGCTGTTAAAAAACAGTGTCATTGCGAACCAGTGACCGATGTCACTACTCCGCGCTAAGAGCCGGCTTCGCCGGTTGCGCTATGTACGTGACTGCGGTCACAGTGGTGTGGCAATCCCCCGGTTAGGGGTGAAAGCTCATATCTTCTACATAAGCAGTTTGAAGATCTGGGGGATTCCCACGCCGGTGTGCGCACTGGCGTGGGAATGACATGACTTTTTTAACAGCCCTATATCAGCAGTCTATGAGAACGGCAAGGCCTTGACGCTGTCATAGGCTGTTGAAACAAAGAGAGGGGATTTCATGAAAATCATTCAGTATCTGATTAACGGCATCAGCATTGGCTCCGTGTATGCCATCATCGCCCTGGGCTACACCATGGTTTATGGCATTGCCAAAATGCTGAACTTCGCCCACGGCGACATCATCATGGTGGGCGCTTACATTTCCTTCTGCGTCACCAATTACTTAGGGCTGCCTGTTGTGGTCTCCATCCTGGCGGCTATGGCGGTGTGTACCGTGCTGGGCATGCTCATCGAGGCTCTGGCCTATAAGCCTCTGCGGGGAACCCCCAGCCTGGCGGTGCTGATCACGGCCATCGGCGTCAGCTATTTCCTGCAAAACGCCGCCCAGCTCATCTGGTCCTCCAGCCCCAAGAACTATACCAGCATCGTCACCTTCCAGCCCCTGCGGCTGTTTGACGGCCAGCTGGTCATCACGGGGGAGGTCATCGTGACCATCATTGCCTCCATCATCATCATGGTTGGTCTGACCTGGTTCACCGGCAGCACCCGTACCGGCAAGGCCATGCGGGCCGTTTCCGAGGACCGGGAGGCCGCGGAGCTCATGGGCATCAGCGTGAACAAGACCATCTCCACCACCTTTGCCATCGGCTCCGCCCTGGCGGCCATTGCAGGCGTGCTGCTGTGCTCCACCGTGCCCACCCTGCAGCCCACCACCGGCTCCATGCCCGGCATCCGGGCCTTTACGGCGGCGGTCTTCGGCGGCATCGGCTCCATCCCCGGCGCTATGCTGGGCGGCATTCTGCTGGGCATTATTGAGACCTTCAGCAAGGCCTACCTGAGCCCCCAGTTCAGCGACGCCATTGTGTTCGCCGTGCTGATCGTCATTTTGCTGGTAAAGCCTGCGGGTCTGCTGGGCAAGCAGGTCCAGGAGAAGGTTTGAGGTGTGCCCTATGAAGAAAAAGCTGAATCAAATCAAAAATGCATCCACCTATATCCTGGTGACGGCTGCATTCCTCATTTTGCAGCTTCTGTCCGCCCAGGGCAAGCTGAACAGCACCACCAGGGGCTTCCTGGTTCCGGCCTGTGCCTATATCGTTCTGGCGGTTTCTTTGAACCTGCTGGTGGGTATCTGCGGGGAACTGAGCCTGGGCCATGCGGGCTTTATGGGCATCGGCGCGTTCACAGGCATTATTGTCACGTCTCTGCTGGCCGAGGCAGTGCCCAATGGGGTGCTGCGATTGGTCATTGGCATGATCGTCGGCGGTGTGCTGGCGGGCCTGGTCGGCTTTGTCATCGGCATTCCCGTGCTGCGGCTCCGGGGCGACTATCTGGCCATTGTGACCCTGGCCTTTGGCGAGATCATGAAGAATATTTTCGGCAACCTCTACCTGGGCGTGGACGAAACCGGTCTGCACGCCACCCTCAAGACCGAGGGCCTGACCCTGGCCGAGGGCGGAAAGATGATCATCTCCGGTCCCCGGGGCGCTACGGGCATTGCCAAGCTCTCTACCTTTGCAATCGGCTTCGTGCTGATCCTCTTCACCCTGTTCGTGGTGCAGAACCTGATCAACTCCAAGGAAGGCCGGGCCATCAAGGCCGTCCGGGATAACCGGATCGCTGCGGAGTCCGTGGGCATCAATGTCACCGCCTTCCGCATGAAGGCCTTCGTGGTCTCCGCATTCCTGGCCGGTATGGCCGGCGCCCTGTACGCCATGAACTACGGCTCCATCACCGCCTCCAAGTTCAACTTCAATACCTCTATCAATATCCTGGTGTTCGTGGTCCTGGGCGGCATGGGCAATATCCTGGGCTCCATCATTTCCGCCACCGTGCTCTATATCCTGCCGGAGGCCATGCGCGGCCTGCAGGATTACCGGATGATCATCTATGCCATCGTTTTGATCCTTGTCATGCTCTTCACCTGGTCCCCCAAGGTCAAGGATGGGGTGTCCGTTGCAGTGGACAAGGTTTCCGGCCTGTTCCGGAAAGAGAAGAAGGAGGCAGCTTCCAATGAATGAGTATTCCAAGAAAATTCTGAAGGTGCCCACCGTTACCTTTGTCCGGGAACAGGACCAGGGCAAGCAGCCCGTGCTGGACGTCCGGAACCTGGGCATTGACTTCGGCGGCCTGACCGCCGTGGATAGCTTCAATATCACCATCGGCCCAACCGAGATTTCCGGCCTCATCGGCCCCAACGGCGCAGGCAAGACCACCATCTTCAATCTGCTCACCGGCGTCTATCAGCCCACCCGGGGCAGCGTCCTGGTCAATGGCATTGACATCAAGGGCATGCCCGTTCACAAGGTCAATAAGCTGGGCATTGCCCGTACCTTCCAGAATATCCGCCTGTTTACGGATATGTCCGTGCTGGACAATGTGAAGGTGGGTATGCACAACGACATCAGGTGCTCCTTCCCGGAAAGTGTGCTCCATCTGCCCGGCTACTACAAGGCGGAGAAGAAGGCCAATGAGAAGGCCATGGAGCTGCTGGACTTTATGGGCCTGAGGGAGTTTGCCTCTGCCAAGGCGGGCAGCCTGCCCTATGGCGTCCAGCGTCGGCTGGAGATCGTCCGTGCTCTGGCAACCAACCCCTCGGTCATTCTTCTGGACGAGCCCGCCGCCGGTATGAACCCCAGCGAGACCACCGAGCTGATGCACCAGATCCGCCGCATTCGGGACACCTTCCATGTGGCCATCTTCCTCATTGAGCACGATATGAATCTGGTCATGAACGTCTGCGAGGCCATCGCCGTGGTGAACTACGGCCGCATCATCGCCAAGGGCACCCCGGAGGAGATCCGGACCAACCCCGCTGTTATCGAGGCCTACTTAGGCAAGGAGGAGGGCGCTGCAAATGCTGAAGGTTGAAAACATCGATGTCTATTACGGCGCCATCCATGCCGTGAAGAATGTGTCCTTCGAGGTAGGGGACGGCGAGATCGTGGCCCTGATCGGCGCCAACGGCGCAGGCAAGAGCACCATTCTGAAAACCGTTTCCGGCCTGATGCACCCCCGCACGGGAGCCATTACCTTCTGTGACCAGAACATCACCCATACAGAGGCCTATAAACTCCTGCGCACGGGCCTGGCCCATGTGCCGGAGGGACGGCGTATCTTTTTGCAAATGTCCGTTCAGGAGAACCTGGAAATGGGCGCTTACATCAATAAGACCCTTGACCCCAAGGACCTGGAAATGGTTTTCAACTATTTCCCCCGGCTGAAGGAGCGGCGCAAGCAGGTGGCAGGCACCCTGTCTGGCGGCGAGCAGCAGATGCTGGCCATGTCCCGGGCGCTGATGTCCCATCCCAAGCTGATGATGCTGGACGAGCCCTCCATGGGCCTGGCCCCCATCATCGTTGACCAGGTTTTCGGCATCATCAAGGAGCTCCACAAGTCCGGCACCACCATTCTGCTGGTGGAGCAGAACGCCAGAAAGGCCCTGCAGATCGCCGACCGCGCCTATGTCCTGGAAACCGGCTCCATCACCCTGGAGGGCACCGGCCCAGAGCTGGCCAAGTCCGACGAGGTCCGCAAGGCCTACCTGGGCGGCTGACCGGTATCCTTTTCTCACCCATAAAGCATACACCCCCTGCATAGACTGTGCGGGGGGTGTTTTTTGCGTGTGTCGAAAAAGACAGCTGCATGGGTGCTGCATGATGGCGCTGGGGGTGGGTATCTTGCTGGGGACCTGGATCAGCTCGGCCTTTCTGTGCATCCTCGCCGGGCTGATGCTGCTCACCGTCGGCTGCTGCGTCCTCCGGGGAAGATAGAGGCATAAGGCCCTTTTCGAGGGCATATATTGGCAGCAGAAATGGGAATCCGCTGTTGGTTGAAGGAGTGAATGCTATGGAGATGCAACTGAAAAAGGAGCCGCTTTCCTATCTGGAGCCGGTGGTCTGTTCCGGCAGGGAGCTGGAGCAGACCCAGCAGATCCGGCTGCCGGAGGGAATGCCGGATGTCGGAAAGGTCCTGGGGGTTTGGGGCCAGAGCGTGCTGCGGAGCAAGGAGTGGCGTTCCGATGGCGTCAGCGTCAGCGGCGGGGTGCTGGTCTGGGTGCTCTATGCGCCGGAGGACGGCTCCCGGCCCAGAGCTCTGGACGGCTGGATCGGCTTCCAGGGCAAATGGGACCTGCCGGAGGGAAGCCCGGACGGGACCGTGCTGGTGCAGCCTGTGATCCGGTCCCTGGATGCCCGGTCCGTATCCCCCAGAAAGCTCTTGGTCCGGGTGGGGCTGGGCGTGGGCTGCATGGCGCTGTGCTCCAGGGAGGCGGAATACAGCCTGCCCCGGGAGCTGCCGGAGGATGTGAAGCTGCGGAAGGAAAACCGTTCCCTGCGGCTGTATGCCGAGGCAGGGGAGAAGAGCTTCGCCCTGGAGGACAGCCTGTCCGGGGAGGAAGGAAAAATCGTCTCCTGCACCGCCCAGTGCCTTTTGACGGACCGGAAGGTGGTGGGGGATAAGCTTGCCTTCCGGGGCAGCGCCGAGGTCCAGGGCCTGTTCCTGACGGAGGAGGGCGCGCCTGTCAGCCGCCATTTTACGCTGCCCTTTTCCCAGCTCATCCAGCTGGAAAAGGCCTACGGTTCCGCCGGAGAGGCGGATCTCTCCCTGTGCATCACCGATCTGGAAACGGAGAGCGACGGGGAAGGGAACATCCGCCTGAAGCTGGGCATTGCCGCCCAGTATGCCCTCAGCGATGTGACCGATATCGAGCTGCTGACGGATGCCTACAGCCCCCGCAGAGAGGTGAAGCTCAGCTGGGATACGGTGGAGGTCTGTGCAATTCTGGACCGCCGCTGGGAGACGGTCACTGCCGACACGGCATTGCCCGAGGACGCGGACAATGCCCTGGACCTGTTCGGCATGTGGGAAGAGCCGGTCTGGGACCGGACGGAGGAGGGCATTCGTCTGGAGGCCTCCGGCTCCGCCCAGCTGCTCTACCGGCAGGGGGAGGGCCTGAATAGCGCGCTGCTGCACTGGAAGGGGGACCGGGAAATTCCGGCCCGGGAGGATGCGAAATTCTCCGTGACGGCCTTCCAGGGCCTCCAGCCCCAGCCAAATCCTGCCGCCGGGCAGCTGACAGGCGGCTGCACGTTCCTGCTGACGGCCTTTTCCGGCAGCGGAATTCCGGAGGTGTGCGCGCTGGAGCTGGGGGAGCTCCAGCCGAAGCAGGGGGACACCCCGTCGCTGGTCCTGTGCAGAGCAGGGGAGCAGGACCTGTGGACGCTGGCGAAAGCCCACGGCTCCACGGTAGAGGCCATCCGGGCGGCCAACCAATTGGAGGGAGCGCCGGAAAAGGGCAGAATGCTTCTGATCCCGGTGGAATAAAGAGAAGATACGGGCAGCACCGCGCGGTCCGGCAGGCGCAGCCGGATTTTTCCCAGGGGCAAGGCCCAAAAAGCGCCGTCCCGGGGGAGAGCCGGGGCGGCGCTTTGGCAGACTGTCGCTTTTGCCGGGGGGAATGTCCGCCATCGTCAAGAATAGCGATTTTCGGCGGTATTTTTCCAGGGAAATCTGTCGAAGAGAAAAGTTTTCCTTACTGGGCGGTGTAGCGGACCTCGGTGGAGGCGTTGGGCGTGCCCGCGAAGAATTGCTTCAGATTGTCTACGGTGGTGGAGGCGATGCTGTCCAGGGCCTCCTGGGTCAGGAAGGCCTGGTGAGAGGTGACGATGACGTTGGGCATGGCAATGAGCCGCACCAGCTTGTCATCCTGGACAATGTGGCCGGAGAAGTCCTCATAGAAGAAGTCGCCCTCCTCCTCGTAGACGTCCAGGCAGGCCGCGCCCACCTTCTTGTCCTTGATGCCGGTGATCAGATCCTCGGTGTTCACCAGCGCGCCCCGGGAGGTATTGATGATGGTGACGCCCTTTTTCATCTGGGCGATGGAGGCGGCGTCGATGATGTGCCGGGTCTCCTCCGTCAGGGGGCAGTGCAGGGAGAGGATGTCGGACTTGGCAAAGAGCTCGGGCAGGTCCACATAGTGCAGGCCGCTGTTCGCTGCGGGGAACTTGTCGTAGGCCAGAATGTTCATGCCGAAGCCCTTGCAGATATCGGCGAAGACCCGGCCGATCTTGCCGGTGCCGATGATGCCCACGGTCTTGCCGTGGAGGTCAAAGCCCGCCAGTCCCTGGAGACTGAAATTGAAGTCCCGGGTGCGGATATAGGCCTTGTGGGTGCGGCGGTTGATGGTCAGCAGCAGGGCCATGGCGTGCTCGGCCACGGCATAGGGGGAGTAGGCAGGCACCCGGTAGACGGGAAGCTTGCCGCTCGCTGCCCGGATATCCACATTGTTGAAGCCGGCGCACCGCAGGGCAATGACCTTCACGCCCATTTCATAGAGCTTCTCCACAACGGCAGAATCCACGGTGTCGTTGACGAAGACGCACACGGCGTCAAAGCCGGATGCCAGAGAGACGGTGTCCGCATTGAGCCGGGTCTCAAAATATTTGATTTCCAGCCCGGCGCCGGCGGCGTAGTGGTCAAAGCCGGGAACGTCATAGGGTTTTGTATCAAAAAAAGCAACTTTCATAAGAAGTACCTCCATAAAGTATTTATTTATCGATATAATAATAGTGAAACAAGTGGGAAATGTCAATAGGAAAACAGGTCCGGGAATGATTTTTGAGAAAAGCTCTGAAATAGTCTGCTTCCCGGGGGCGAATTTCATACACTTTGGCGAAACGCCATTCTTTTTGGTTGCGCTTTCTCAAAATGATGCTATAATAGGGGAAAAACAAACGGGAGAGAGTGCAATGAAAGAAAAACTGATTGCCTTTGTAAAGGAACATATAGATGTGGTGACCTATCTGGTCTTCGGCGTGCTGACCACGGTGGTCAATTATCTTGTTTATCTGCCCTGCCTGAATTGGCTGCACCTGCCCGCCTCGGTGAGCAACTGCATTGCCTGGGTGGTGGCGGTGGTTTTAGCCTTTGTGACAAACAAGCCCTTCGTCTTCCAGAGCCACGACTGGTCCATGGAGGTGGTCCTGCCGGAGCTGAGCAAATTCGTTGCCACCCGTCTGACCTCCGGCCTGCTTGAAACTGCCATCCTGTTTGTCTCCGTGGACCTGCTCCATGGCAACGGCAATATCTGGAAGCTCATTACCCAGGTTCTGGTTATCATCATCAATTACGTAGGCAGCAAACTGCTGGTGTTCCGGAAAAAATAAGCGGGTGTCGGAAAAGCCCTTCCAAAACGCTGCCATTGTGAACCAAATGCCATTTCGGGAAGACAGATTTGCCACTTTTCGCAGGGGTGATGCCTGCATCGGCCCGAAACCGACGGGCGGAACGATTCCGGAGGAACGGGAACACCCAGCGATGGAGCCCACGGGGCGATGCGGCGCAATCTATAGTTTGGCTTTTTCCTTTTGTCAATCGTTTTACAAAAAAATTACAGAAAACGCCACGGTTTTTGTTCCCGTGGCGTTTTTCTGTATGGCGGAGAGAGTGGGATTCGAACCCACGGCGCGTTGCCGCGTCACTGGTTTTCAAGACCAGCTCCATAAACCGCTCGGACATCTCTCCATAAACATATTGCCTGTTCTACCGAAGAAAGTAAAACAGGCAAATGGCGGAGTGAGAGGGATTTGAACCCTCGCGCGCTTTTTAGACGCCTACTCCCTTAGCAGGGGAGCCCCTTCGGCCTCTTGGGTATCACTCCGAATGAAAAGCTATTCAGCTGACTGCCCGGATATATTAGCATACATGGGAAGAAATGTCAAGAACAATTTTGTCGAAAGCAGAATGCCCGAATGGGCGCTCCGTGAATACGCCCAGGGTATAATTTGAATGTTTAAAACACACGTTACAAATGAAAGCTGTCGGGCATGGCTGCCGGGGAGGACATTATGGCATTTATCGGATTTGTGGGCTTTGTGGTGATCCTGTTTTCCGCCGTTAAGATCATTGTGGCGGGAAAGCCAACTGCTGAGGGAGAAGAAAAAGGAGCAGTAATTTCTGCCGTATGCCCGCCACTTTCTAAGGGCTGATTTTGGGGCGTTTTTTGACAAAAGCAGACTGCTTGCCCGGTCATTTTCCCGGGGAAGGGCGCTTTTGCACCCAATTTTGCCAAAAAGAAAAAAGGTGTTGACAAATTCCTCCTGCTGTGGTAATATAATCGGGCGTTGAGCGTGAGCTCAATGCTTGAGTGAAGAAATGGGCGAGTGGTGGAATTGGTAGACTCGCTAGATTCAGGTTCTAGTGTTCATTGCGGACGTGCGGGTTCAAGTCCCGCCTCGCCCACCAATTTCTTTCCTCAATGAAAAAGCTGATACGGGCGAGTGGTGGAATTGGTAGACTCGCTAGATTCAGGTTCTAGTGTTCATTGCG
>OGXW01001544.1_pt1 | contig 17306 bp, 10 predicted proteins | sample 1576341 | NCBI WGS metagenome assembly OGXW01 (sample SAMEA3541592, study PRJEB24748) | human gut metagenome | biome: human gut; feature: human-associated habitat; material: faeces | place: China | collected 2012
TACCGTTTGTCGGTCTATCTTCGATAGCCCTGCCACGGAATTACGCCGCTGCCCCGAAAATTCTACAACTTCATCTGCGGCGTATGCTCCTTGTAGCAATGGTCGCTGTGGGCATGACAATGCCTCTCGTGGCACAAACTTTCACCGCCAATCGTCTCAACTATTCTATATCTAACGGCGAAGCCACCATTGTCAGCTTCGTAAAGGGCGCACACTCCGTATTCCCGACGTCATAGAATACAACAATGCCAGCTATCCGGTTGTGGCTATTGCTGACAAGGCTTTCCGCAGCTCTTCGTCAACGGTGGCCGCGTACATGGGAGCAAACATCAAAACGATAGGCAATGAGTCCTTCGCCATGGACTCAAAGCTTGACACGGTGTATCTCAACGAGGGTCTGCTGTCGATAGGTAACTATGCTTTCCAAAACAGCAAACTGACGTTCATCTCCCTGCCGGCTTCTCTTACGCATTTCGGCGAATGTGTGTTCAAGGGCAATAAAACGCTCGTCGGTCTGAGTCTCGCGGCTGCCAACACTCATTTCTCCTACACCAACGGCATCCTGATGAACAACACTGAACACTGTATTGTGCTTTGTCCGGGACAATCCCCTGAATCGGTAACCATCGCTCCGGGCATGACTCATATCTGCGGCTCTGCCTTCACCGGCAAGACTTTACAGATGCTCTCTCTGCCTTCCTCTCTGACTACGATAGGGGAGTCGGCTTTTGAGAACTGTACCGCGCTGACAACGGTGCAGGGTGCCGACAATATCACTTCTTACGGCCAGCGCGCCTTTTCGGGTTGCACCAAGCTTGCTTCTCTGTCCTTCACCTCTGCTCTGAAAGAGATTGGTGCATCAGCTTTCGCCAACACAGGATTTACGGAAATCAACCTTCCCACTTCTGTAACAACCATCGGCAATACGGCTTTCATGCAATGCAAAGCTCTGAAAAAAGCCAACATACCCACTGCTAATGTGAAAATGGGTAAAGGCATTTACCAGTCATGCTCTGCGCTGACCGACATCTCAATGCCCGACGGACTTACAGTGATACCCAGAGATATGTTCTCCAACACGGCGCTCAGCACTGTGGCTATTCCGGCTTCGGTAACCTGGATCGACAACGGCGCTTTCTATATGACCAAACTCAAACAGGTAGAACTGCCCGACGGGCTGCGTCATTTAGAACAGAATGTTTTCTACAACACGCCATTAACTTCCATCGTAATACCCAATCATGTCGACACCATTGGACAGGGCTGTTTCAATCAATGCAAAAAGCTCAGAAAGGCCGTTATCGGCACCGGAACACGCGTTATTGCCAAGAGTGCCTTCAACAGCACAGCTCTCGACAGCATCTCTCTCCCCGAGGGTTTGGTTGAGATTCAGCAGCTCGGCATATCCGTCAATCCCTACCTGAAGTCCATGGTGCTGCCTTCCACTCTGACCACCTTAGGCGCCCGCTCTCTGTTCCGCAATTCCTTTACCTCTGTAACGGCCAAGATGACAACCCCGCCGAATATCCGCGAAGACCTCACTAATAAAATCTTTGCCGATTACACAGACTGGCAGGGTGACAGCATTTACACATATTGCACCCTTTATGTGCCCAAAGGGAGCCTTGAGGTATATCAGTCGGCAAGAGGCTGGAAGCTCTTCCAGACAATCAAGGAAGATGACGCTTCAGTTGCCGGTTTGGACGCCGAGGCTGAACGCCGGCTCATTGGCATCTTCACCATTGAAGGCATACGCATAAGCGAACCTGTACGCGGCGCCGTAAACATCTTCCGCTACAGCGACGGCACAGTTCGCAAAGAAATAGTCCGCTAATTTGCGGTAACACATAAACAGAAGTAGGAGATAAACCCTCATTTCAAGGTGTTTATCTCCTACATATTTAATTTCACTGTCTGTTCAATCAGGAAGCAGATTCGCTGCTTTCGGCATTATTCTCCGACGCTGTCAGTGTGAGTTCGTCAGAACCTTCCGTATGGTCTACGTCAACCTTCGTGCCGGGCAGATGAGCGGCATTACGCTCCAGAAGAAGTTCTGCCAACGGGTCCTCAAGATACTTCTGAATGCTGCGGCTTAACGGACGGGCACCATATTGAGGGTTATAGCCCTTGTCGGCCAGGAACGTTTTGGCAGCATCGGTAAGCTCAAGATGATAACCGAGTTTATCCATCCGGCTGATGAAACCGCGCAGCTCTATGTCGATAATCTTCACGAGGTCTTCGCGCTTCAGGCTCTCGAACATCACCACATCGTCAATACGATTGAGGAACTCAGGCGAGAAAACGCGGCTCAAAGCTTTGTTGATGACGCTGTGAGTCTGCTCTGAGTCGGGAGTGCCGGTGTTGAAGCCCACACCGTGGCCAAACTCCTTCAGCTGACGCGACCCGACATTGCTGGTCATAATCAGAATCGTATTCTTGAAGTCGATGTGGCGGCCTAACGAGTCGGTGAGGCGCCCTTCGTCCATCACTTGCAGCAGAAGATTAAACACATCGGGATGCGCTTTTTCAATCTCGTCAAGCAGAACCACCGAATAGGGTTTGCGGCGTACTTTCTCGGTGAGCTGACCCCCTTCTTCATACCCCACATATCCCGGAGGCGCACCCACCAGACGACTGACGGTGAATTTCTCCATAAACTCACTCATGTCAATGCGAATCAAAGCATCGGTGGAATCAAACAGATACTCGCTGAGCTTCTTGGCAAGATGAGTCTTACCAACGCCGGTAGGACCAAGGAACATGAAAACGCCAATTGGTTTCTCAGGGTCTTTCAGGCCGAGACGGTTGCGCTGTATAGCCTTTACAATTTTACTTACAGCGTCATCCTGACCGATAACCACACCTTTCAGCGCTTCGGGCATCTTCAGCAGACGAGAGCCTTCGGCCTGAGCAATACGGGCAGTAGGCACGCCTGTCATCATGGCCACAACTTCTGCCACCTGCTCTTCACCCACAGGCTGACGGTCATTTTCAAGACTCTTCTTCCATTCTTCCTGCGCATTGGCCAGCTTATTGCGAAGTTCAGTCTCTTTGTCGCGCATCTCTGCGGCAAGGTCATACTGCTCGTTTTTGGCGGCATTGAGCTTCTCCTCATGAGCCTTTTCAACGCTCTGTTCCAGCTTCTCAATCTCTTCCGGAACCAGAATGTTGGAGATATGTACGCGCGAACCGGCCTCGTCAAGAGCGTCAAGCGCTTTGTCGGGGAAAGTGCGGTCGCTCACATAACGCTCCGTCAGATTTACGCAAGCCTGAAGAGCCTCATCGCTGTAACATACGTTGTGGTGCTCTTCATATTTGCTCTTCACCTGCTTGAGAATCTCTAACGTCTCCTCAGGCGTTGTGGCTTCAACCATCACTTTCTGGAAACGACGCTCCAAGGCACCGTCTTTCTCAATGTTCTGACGGTATTCGTCAAGCGTTGTTGCGCCTATACATTGAATATCGCCGCGTGCCAATGCCGGTTTGAGCATATTGGCTGCGTCCATGGAACCGGGGGCAGAACCGGCTCCCACAATGGTATGAAGCTCATCAATGAAAAGTATAATCTCCGGATGTCCACTCAGCTCGTCGAGAATTGCTTTGATGCGTTCCTCAAACTGTCCGCGATATTTAGTGCCGGCAACCACCGAAGCCATATCCAGAGCCACAACGCGTTTATCGAAGAGTATGCGCGATACCTTCTTCTGCACAATGCGCAGCGCCAGACCTTCAACAATGGCCGATTTACCCACACCGGGTTCGCCGATTAGCACTGGATTATTCTTCTTTCTGCGGCTGAGAATCTGCGCCACGCGCTCAATCTCGCGCTCGCGGCCTACCACCGGGTCGAGTTTTCCGGCAGCGGCATTGGCGGTCATGTCAACACCATATTTGTCGAGAGCCGGAGTTGACGACGAAGGTTTGTCGGAATCACCTTTCCTTCCGGACCGACGGCGAGGCTGTTCGTTTTCTTCATCGTAATCTTCATCTTCAGCCTGGAAACCTGCGCTTGGAAATCCACCGTTTTCCTCTGAGAATGGATTATTCATGCTCATAGAAATATCAAAATTCAGATATTTTTGTTTGAATTCACGCAGGAATTCATTGTCAAGAGATCGCGGATCGTGAATAAGCGCCAACAAAAGATGTGCCCCGAATAAGCCGGGACTGCGCATGCGGCGCGCCTCTGCCAATGCCAGCTTAAGATAACGCACAGCTGCCGGATGAATAGGCTCCGAGCCCAGATGTGGCATATCGGCATCTGCTACAAAAGTGGCATTCTCCTCTTTAATGTGATTTTCAAGCTCTGTAATCATCTCGTCAACAGGGAGCTTGAGAGTGGCGAAAATTCTTCGCATCGTAGCTTCGCGCGGACGCATGCTGCCCAAAAGCAGATGCTCCGACGTGAGTACAGGCGAAGAAAGACTGCGGGCTTCCCTCACTGCTCGATCTATTACTGGCTTGAATTGCTGTTCAAAGTTATGAGTCATATAATAGAATTAGATTAGGGGAATAACTTTCCCTTTATACCATTAACAATAATCGTGCCAATAAGGGTTTTTATTTTGGCAGGGAAGTTGATATTAACTTTTTTTATTTCATTGAAATGGCAAAAGGAGTACTTAGAAATCGAGATAGAAAGGACTGCATAAAGCCTTATATTCAGCAGAGAAAACTCTTTTTCCAGGCTCACCTTTCTCAATATACAGCGTTTCTATTTCCACGTCATTTGCCCCCTTATCAAGCCCTGCCGAGCCCGGAATATCGTTTAACATCCATTCAGAAAGAAGTCGCTTTGCGGCCTTTCCTTCCACTGTCGTCACCTCCGTCAGTCGTGCCGGTTTGAGATTATTTTCTGCCGCCACCGAAAGCAGAGTCTGCAGTTGGTCACGGGGTGTTATCATGGCAAGCCTCCCTTCGGGATTCAGAATTTTTTCTACCGAAATCAACAGCGATTCAGGCGACAGCTGGGCAGCATGACGGCTTGTCTGGCGTTGGTCTAAATCACCCGAAACGCCGGCATGGAAAAATGGGGGATTGCTGACAACGACGTCGAATCTGTCGCCAAGCTTCACCTGTTCTTCAAAACTGTGATTCTCAAAATACAGTCTATCCGTCCATTCTGTGTCGAAAGCATTTTGTCGGGCCTCTTCAATGGCTTGTTCATGGACGTCTATACCCAAAATCAGAGCGGTAGGATTGCGCTGAGCCATCATCAGAGCAATAAGTCCGCAGCCGGTACCGACATCCAGCACCGAAAGTCCGTTGGCATACGCCCAGGCTCCGAGGAGCACGCCGTCAACTCCTACTTTCATAGGCGCTTTATCATGGCGGACGCCAAATTGCTTAAACCTGAAATATCGCTCTTTCATGATGCTCAACAAACTCTTCGTTTGGCATGGCAAAGATAATCAGCTATTTGCAAATATCAAAAAATAAAAGTAACTTTGTAGTTGAAAAAATAGGGAAGAGAAGCCGGTTTGTCGAGAGGTGGGTTGTAAGACTCCGACAATCGGCTGAAAACACACAGCAAAAATTTACATGAGTAAATCAAATACGGGAAATAAATTCATAAAAATTGAAGCAATAGACGCAAAGGACAACAATGCGAACTACGTTCTGGAGATGGACAGGATGCCTGTCATTCCGGTGCGTGGCTATCCTGTTTTTCCCAATATGATTCTTCCGGTGACGATAAGCCGGGAATCAACCCTGCAGTTAGTGGACGATGCCATCAGCAATTCTGAGGTTGTGGCTTTGGTTGCTCAACGCAATCCCAACGTGGAACAGCCGTCAAGACGCGACTTATATGACACGGGTGTGGTGGCAACGCTGCTGAAGAAATTCAATTTGCCCGACGGCACAACATCTGTTTTGGTCCGTACGGGTCCCAGGGTGGAACTAAAGGCTATAAAAACCCGGTCGCCTTATCTGAGGGGCCGTATGGAGTACAGAAATGAGATTCTGCCGGATTCACCGGAAGACAGGCAGAAGCTCGCCGTTCTCATTAAGACTAATTTCGACTCTTTCGACGAGCTGTTGAAGGTTGTTGACAACGATGAGACGAAGGAGATTCTGAACAGCATGGAAGGCATGGAAGAGCCCGAAATGCACATAGCTTTCGTGCAGTATAACGCTCCATTCAGCAACGACGAGAAAATCAGTCTGCTCCAGACTGACAATGTCATGGAGCGGATGCAGAATCTCAACAGCAAGCTCTCAGAAGCTCTCCGTTTTATCCGCATTCGCTCTGAGATTCATCAGAAAACTGCCGAGCAGCTCACACGCCAGCAACGCGACCATTTTCTGCAACAGCAGATGAGGGTATTACAGGAGGAATTGGGCACAAGTGTGGAGGATGAGGATGCCAATCAGCTTGCCGCCCGAGCTAAAAAGATGACATGGTCAAAAGAGGTGCGCAAGCATTTTGAAAAGGAACTGCGCAAACTCGACCGCTTCAACGCTCAGAATCCGGAATACAGCATCCAATATCAATATCTCGACACGTTCCTCTCTCTGCCGTGGGGCAAAACAGGCAAACAGATGATTGACGTTGACCGCGTGCGTCAGGTGCTCGATGAAGACCATTACGGTCTGGAGGATGTAAAGGAACGCATCATGGAGCAGGTGGCTGTGTTGAAACTTCGCAATGATATGCGTGCGCCGATTCTCTGTCTTTACGGTCCTCCGGGAGTTGGCAAGACGAGTCTTGGCAAAAGCATTGCCCGCGCTTTGGGGCGTGAGTATGCACGCATCTCGCTTGGAGGCATGCACGACGAGGCGGAAATTCGCGGTCATCGCCGCACTTACATCGGCGCTCTCCCCGGGCGTGTGATAACGGCCTTGAAGAGCTGTGAGACCAACAATCCGGTGATTGTGCTCGATGAGGTGGACAAGATAGGCCACGATTTCAAGGGCGACCCGTCGACGGCGCTCCTCGAGGTTCTCGACCCGGAGCAAAACAGCCACTTCCACGACAACTATATCGACTATGACTACGACCTTTCACGAGTGATGTTCATAGCGACTGCCAATGACCTGAGCGGTGTATCGCGTCCGCTTCTCGACCGCATGGAGCTGGTGGAGATAACGGGTTATGTTACCGAGGAGAAGATAGAAATCGGGCGGCGACACCTGGTAGGCAAAATGCTTGTTGAGCATGGTTTCAGTGCTGATGAAATAGAATTCACTCCGGAGGCTCTGCGCAAAATCATCGAGAGCTATACGCGTGAAAGCGGTGTGCGTCTTCTTGAGAAGAAGATTGCGAAAGTGATTCGGCGCATAGGTATGCTCAAAGCGTCAGACAAACCATATCCCAAGGTCATCACTCCCAAGGAGATTGATGAGTTTATGGGTCCGGAAGAGGTGATTCCCGATGTGATAAGCGACGAGCCGGAAGTTGGCGTGGTAACAGGTTTGGCATGGACCAGCGTGGGCGGCGAAGTGCTGTTCATAGAAACGGCCTTGGTGCCGGGAAAAGGCGAGAAACTGACTCTGACAGGCAATCTCGGCGACGTGATGAAGGAATCGGCCCAGATAGCTCTTCAGTATCTGAAGGCTCATGCCGACGAGATTGGCATAAAGGCCGAAATCTTTACGACCAAGGATGTGCATATCCACGTACCTGAGGGCGCTGTGCCCAAGGATGGACCGTCGGCAGGCATCACAATAGCCACGGCGCTCACTTCGGTGCTTACGGGCCGCAAGGTGCGTCCGCGCATTGCCATGACAGGAGAGATGACGCTGCGTGGAAAGGTGCTTCCGGTAGGTGGCATAAAGGAGAAAATCCTTGCTGCCAAGCGCTCGGGCGCCAAAGAGATAATTCTCTGTTACGAGAACAAGAAAGACATAAACAAAATTCCTGAGCAATATCTTGAGGGCTTGACATTTCACTATGTAAAGTCGCTCAACGAGGTATTAAAGCTGGCTCTATTGCCGAACGGGGAACAACAGTAAAACCAACAGAAACAATAATCAATGAAAAAATTTTTAGTCGCGGCTTTTGCGACATTATCAATTATGACAATAACGGGAAATGAAGCCCAGGGACGCACAAATCCTCTGGTAGATTTTTTCACCAAAGACCGTAACATCACGGCGGTTGAGGGCTTGCCTTTCGACAAAATTACACCTCAGGACTACGAAGAGGCTGTAAAAGAGGGCATGGAGATGCAGAATCGCGAAATAGCAGCGATTGTGAATCAGCGCTCAATTCCTACTTTTGAGAACACCGTGGAGGCCCTTGACCGCAGCGGTCGCCTCCTGACGGGTGCTGAGTTGGCTCTGGGCAATGTGGAACATGCCACCGGCGACACCACGCTGCAGAACATTCAGGCTCGTTTGGCACCGGCTCTGGCCAACCATTACACGGCAATTATGCTCAACGAAGGTCTGTGGCAGCGTGTCAAAGCCGTTTACGACAATATGGATAAAGACACGTCGCTCAACCCTGAGCAGCGCCGTCTTATTCAGGAAACATACCGCAGCTTTGAGAGCAGCGGAGCCAACCTCAGCGGCAAAGACCGCGAGCGTTATGCCAAGCTGACTGAAGAGCTCAGCAACCTGCAGATTCGCTTTGCGCAGAATCTGACCAACGGCATGAAGTCGCCCGACGCACGTCTGTGGCTTCGCGGCAATCAGCTGTCGGGTCTTCCCGAAAGTGTCAAGCAGGCTGCCCGCGAGGAAGCCGCTGCCATCCTCACAGCTGAAGGAAAAGCAGATGACCCGGACCTGTATCTCTTCACTGTATTCTTCCCCAGCTACTCGCCGTTGATGAAGTATGCCGACAATCGCGAGGTGCGTGAAAAGATGTACCGTCTCTACAACTCGCGCAATCAGAAGGGTGAGTTCGACAATACGCAGATTCTGAAAGACATAGCCAATGTGCGCCTGGAGATTGCCAATCTGTTAGGCTATCCCAATTACGCCGCATACGCTCTCCACGGCAAGATGGCCAAGGATGTGCCTACCGTGCAGAACTTCCTTAAGGAGCTGCGCGACGCCTACAAACCGACCATGCAGAAGGAACTGGCGGAAATCACAGAATATGCCCGTAAGACTCAGGGCGATGATTTTGTGCTTAATCCCTGGGATTACAGCTATTGGTCGAACAAGCTGAAGAATGAGCGCTATGCTTTCAACGATGAGGATATGCGCCCCTATTTCGAGCTTGAAAACACCATAAAGGGTGTTCTTGGTCTGGCCACGAAACTCTACGGCTACAAATTCAAGGAGAACAAAAGTCTGCCGGTCTATAACCCTGAGGTAAAAGCCTTTGACGTTGTCGGCCCTGACGGCAAGCTGCTCGGTCTTCTCTATGCCGACTTCTACTATCGTCCCGGCAAAGCTCCCGGTGCATGGATGACGGAATTCCGCCCCGAAAGCCGTGATGAGAAAGGCAACCGCGAATATCCCATCATTTCCATTGTTTGCAACTTCACCAAGCCTGTGGGCAGCGACCCGAGCCTGCTTAACCCGTATGAGGTTGAAACTTTCCTGCACGAGTTCGGTCATGCGCTTCATGGTCTGTCGGCAAACACCACTTATTCCACGCTGAGCGGCACAAACGTTTATCAGGACTTCGTGGAGCTCTTCTCCCAGTTCAATGAGAATTACCTCACCGAGAAGGAGTATCTCGACGGCTTTGCCCGTCATTACAAAACTGGCAAAAAGATGCCGGCCGAGCTGATTGAACGCTTCATCCGCTCAAGCCGTTTCGGCGCAGCTTATGCCTGCCTGCGTCAGCTGGGCTTCGGCGAACTCGATATGGCTTATTACACTCTTGAAAGCCCCATGCGTGCTTCGCAGTCGGTTGCCGTTTTCGAGAACAAAGCGCTTGAGGATGTGCAGATGTTTGCGCCGGTTGACGGCTGCCTGCTCTCACCGCAATTCGGACATATCTTCAGCGGTGGCTATGCCGCCGGATATTATGGCTACAAATGGAGCGAGGTTCTCGACGCCGATGCCTTTGCAGCCTTCAAAGAGACCGGCATTTTCAACAAAAAAACGGCCAACGCCTTCCGCAAAATGCTTCAGAGCGGCGGCACAGTTGACCCCATGGAGCTTTATATGGAATTCCGTGGCAAAAAACCGACCATCGATGCTCTTCTTGAGCGCGACGGCATAAAGAAATGACCCCTTTCATCGGAAAATAACATGAGCGAGATAATTCTCGGCATAGAATCCTCATGCGACGACACCTCGGCAGCAGTGCTCGACAACGGCCTGCTGCTGAGCAATGTCATCGCCTCTCAGAAGGTTCACGAACAGTATGGAGGAGTAGTGCCGGAACTGGCAAGCCGCGCTCACCAGCAAAATATAGTTCCAGTGGTGAGCGAGGCTTTACGTCAGGCCGGTGTTAAGAAGGAGGATTTGACTGCCATTGCCTACACACGCGGTCCGGGATTGCTCGGTTCGCTGCTCGTGGGCAGTGCCTTTGCCAAAGGGCTGGCTTCGGCGCTCAATATCCCTCTTATCGACGTCAACCATTTGCACGGACATGTGCTGGCACCTTTTGTGCGGAAAAGTCCGGATGACGAGGTGCCTCAGTTCCCGTATATGTGTCTGCTGGCCAGCGGCGGCAATTCTCAGATTATTTTGGTGGAGAGCGCCGAGAAAATGCACATCCTCGGCCAGACCATAGACGATGCGGCCGGCGAGGCGTTCGACAAATGTGCCAAAGCCATGGGGCTTCCTTATCCCGGCGGTCCACATATTGACCGGCTGGCGCAACAGGGCGACCCGAAGGCTTTCCATTTCGGCAAACCGCATATTCCGGGCTATGACTATTCCTTCTCAGGTCTCAAGACGTCTTTCCTCTATACCCTCCGCGACGGCGAACGCCTTGACCCTGACTTCATAGAACACCGCAAAGCAGACCTTGCGGCTTCGCTGCAACGCACAATTGTGGATATTCTCTTCGACAAGCTTGAAAAGGCTGTTAAGGAATACCCGGTAAAACATCTGAGCATTGGTGGGGGAGTGTCGGCCAATTCGGCCATGCGTTCAGCTACAGAAGAATTCTGCAAGCGCCACAAAATCAGAGCATGGATTCCCCAGCTACAGTTCACCACCGACAACGCTGCAATGGTGGCTGTGGCCGGCCTGATGCGTTATCGCGAGGGATATCGGGGAGCTTTGAACCTGGCACCGTTTGCACGTGTTCAAGTATAAACAACTTGTACGAAACTAACTGACCTTCCGCTCAGGGAATCAGGAAACAATTTATGAGTGATAAAAAGATGAAAAGCGAAAAACTGTTAATGGATCAACGCCATGTTGTGATTTACGGCTTCAGCAAAAACGACATTGCTGTGGTCATTGATCACTTTGCACAAGCGCTTCCTGATTACATAAAGATTCAACATAATACCTATGGCATGCTCACTCACATCACTCTCGAGGGCAGACATAAGTCGATGGGGATGCTGCGCTTTATGCTCAACAGGTTTCGCCAGTCGCTTGTAGATTTGTTTCCGCATGAAGTCATAGCCACGGAGAATATCAGTCCGGCACAAATATTAGGACAGCTTCTGAGCGAGCGCGAGCTCACAGTATCGTGTGCCGAGAGTTGCACAGGCGGCAACCTGGCTCATCGCATAGTCCAGGTTCCGGGTTCGAGCAACTACTTCCTGGGCAGTGTGGTAAGTTACAGCAACGACGTAAAAGCCAATGTTTTAGGCGTGAGCCGCAGTTCGCTTGAAAAATATGGCGCAGTGAGTCAGCAGGTTGTTGAAGAGATGGCCAAAGGCGTCAGCAAGCTCATGCGCACCCAATGTGCCATTGCAACATCAGGCATAGCGGGTCCTGACGGCGGCACTGCGCTTAAGCCCGTAGGTACGGTATGGATTGCCGTGCAGTATTGCGAGACTCTTGTTACCGAATGTATGCGCTTTGAAGGCGACCGCAATGAGGTGATAGAATCTGCTACCAACCACGCCATGGTAATGCTGATTAACCTGCTGCGCCACTGCTACATAATGCAGGAGGATTACAATGATGAGTGACACGGCAGCTGCCCCTCAGCGTCGAACCCCGAATCCTCACGTATTGAAAATAAAATCCTCCTCCGGCCATCATAACCGAGTTTGCGGCATCATTAGATTGGGCATTTAGAGTCCGCCCGGCATACTCACTTTAGAGTATTTTACCCTGGATTTTTGGTTATCTGACAAACTCAGGCTAAATTTGCAAAAACACACCGATAGAAATGTTATTATCAGACCTTCAGCCTGGCCAGAAGGGCGTCATCATAAAGATTTTAGGGCATAGCGCGTTTCGCAAACGTGTCATGGAAATGGGCTTTGTAAAAGGGCGCATTGTCCATGTGGTGCTTAACGCCCCGCTTCAAGACCCGATAAAATATTCCATCATGGGATACGAGGTGTCGCTCCGTCGCGCTGAAGCAGACCTTATTGAGGTGGCGGTTGAAGGCAAGCCTGATATTAATTTAGAGGAGTCGAACGTTCACGAGCTGAATATCAATGAAAAAGACACCACTGAGAACACAGGTCGTGAAAAGGTTATAAATGTTGCTCTGATAGGCAACCCCAACTGCGGCAAAACATCCCTTTTCAATCTTGTGAGCGGGGCTCATGAGCATGTAGGCAACTATGCCGGAGTTACGGTGGGCGCCAAAGAGGGGAGCATCAAATACAAAGGCTATCGCATAAACATCGTCGACCTGCCGGGCACATATTCGCTCAGCGCCTATTCGCCTGAGGAGCAGTATGTGGTACGCTATCTGCGCAAGGAAACTCCCGACGTTATCATCAACGTGGTTGTTGCCAGCAATCTGCAACGCAATCTGTTCCTCACCACCGAACTGATTGACATGAACCGCAGCATGGTGATAGCCCTAAACATGTACGACGAGCTTAAGAAGCAGAACATAAAGCTCGACACAGACTTACTCGGCAAGATGCTCGGCGTGCCCATAGTACCCACAGTGGCATCCACGGGTATGGGTGTGCATGAACTGCTCAACAAGGTTATTGAAACCTTTGAAGACAGAGCCAAGGAGGTTCGTCACATACACGTCAACCTGCGTCCGGAAGTAGAAGCCGGTGTCAGCGTACTTAATAAAGTCTTCAAGCAGCTGCCGGAAATCAGCGGTCATTTCTCACCCCGCTATATAGCCATCAAATTCCTTCAGCACGACCCCGAAGTGGAGGGTATGCTGAAAGAATTCCCCCAGTATCCGGAATGGCGCGAGTTGCGCAACAAAGAAGAAAAGCGCATTGAAGACGCTTTGGGCGATGATGTTCAGGCCATAGTATCAGCCGAGAAATACGGCTTCATTGAGGGCGCGTTGGCCGAAACAATGCAGAAAGACGGCAAGCCCGAAAATAAAACCACCGACATCATTGATGCCTTCGTCACCAACAAGCTCTTCGGCTTCCCCATTTTCTTATGCGTTATGTGGCTGATGTTCTGGGCCACGTTCGTTGTGGGCGCATACCCCATGGAATGGATTGAGAAGCTGGTATCGCTGTTGTCGAATCTGGTAAGCGCCAATATGCCCGACGGCCCGTTCAAGGATTTGCTGCTCGACGGTGTGATTGGCGGCGTTGGTTCGGTAATCGTCTTCCTGCCCAACATCCTTATCCTCTATGCTTTCATCTCCTTTATGGAAGACAGCGGCTATATGGCCCGAGTGGCCTTTATCATGGATAAGCTGATGCACAGGCTCGGGTTACATGGTAAGTCGTTTATACCGCTTGTTATGGGCTTTGGTTGCGGAGTCCCGGCAATAATGTCTACCCGCATCATTGAGAGCAAATCGTCGCGACTGATTACCATACTCATCATCCCGTTTATCAGTTGCTCGGCACGCATACCCATTTATGTGCTCTTGGTTGGCTGTTTCTTTGATGGCAACCCCTGGGTATTTGTCTTCCTCTATGTCTTGGGCATGATTGTGGCGGCGCTCACGGCACGAATGTTGCGAAAGTTCTGGTTCCACGAAGATGAGACACCATTCGTTATGGAACTGCCCCCTTACCGCATACCCACCGCAAAAGCTACCATGCGGGGAATGTGGAGCAAAGCCAGCCAGTATCTCAAGAAGATGGGCGGACTGATTCTTGTTGCTTCGGCCATTATCTGGGCACTGAGCTACTTCCCCCGTGTTTCCGAAAATGAAGTGCCGGCTCAATACATTGCCGACTGTCACCGCGAATTGGTAACCATAGACAAAGCCAAGGCCGATACCATTTCTCATGAGCAGGAAATGGAATTAATCACCACCCAATATCAGCAGCAAAACTCCATCTTAGGCGTTACAGGACGCTTTATACAGCCTGCCGTTGAGCCGCTCGGCTTCGACTGGAAAGCCACCGTATCGCTGATTGCCGGTCTGCCGGCTAAAGAGATTGTTGTTTCCACTTTGGGTGTACTCTACACCGGTGAAGGCGACGACAGCACTCTGCTGCAGAAACGCCTTGAAACGCCGTCGCCAATATCCAACAAGGCCCCCTTCAACAAGGCTTCGGCATTGGCCTTTATGGTCTTTGTGCTTATCTATTTCCCCTGCATTGCCACCATGATAGCTATTGTGAAAGAATCGGGCAGCTGGCTCTACGGCCTCTTCTCGCTCTGCTACAATACGCTGCTGGCATGGGGTCTCGCATGGATAACTTACCGCATAACGCTGTGGTTTATCTAAAATGATTAACACTCTTTAACAACCCTTTCGTAACAATATTCGCAGTTGAGCCGTTAAAACAAAACAGAGTATTGATGCCGGAAACTTCCAAGCAACGCCGCCAACGTCATTGGCTCATACTTGCATAGTCTATATGGCTATCTTTAATTCACTAAGACTTCAAATTGCCGGCATTTATATTATGATTCAAAGCGACTGTTACGCATACAGCCGTAAAAGCTTACTTTTGACATGCGACAATTAAAAATAAATCCTTCAATAACGACCCGCGACAGCAAGGCATTGGATCGTTATTTACAAGAAATTGGCAGGGAAGATCTTATATCGGTGCAGGAAGAAGTGGATCTTGCGCGTCGTATAAGAGAAGGCGACCAAAAGGCTTTAGATAAATTAGTTCGCGCTAATTTAAGATTTGTTGTTTCAGTAGCCAAGCAATATCAGAATCAGGGACTCAGTCTACCCGACTTAATAAATGAAGGGAACCTGGGCCTGATACGGGCAGCGCAAAGGTTTGACGAAACACGCGGTTTCAAATTCATCAGCTACGCTGTGTGGTGGGTTCGTCAAAGCATTCTCCAGGCTTTGGCCGAGCAGAGCCGTATAGTTCGTTTGCCGCTCAACAGGGTTGGCTCTCTCAACAAAATAAACAAGGAACGAAGCAAATTCGAGCAGGAGTTCGAGCGCATTCCCAGTGCTGAGGAATTGGCTGAACGCCTCGATATTCCTGCCGACCAGGTGGCTGATACTATGAAGGTGTCGGGCCGGCATATCAGTGTTGACGCACCGTTTGCCGACGGCGATGAAAACTCGCTTCTCGATGTGCTTATAAACGATGACACACCCACTCCCGATCGTGTGCTGAATCAGGAATCTCTCTCCAAGGAGGTTGACAGAGCGCTTCAACAGCTCGACGAACGTGAACGCAATATCGTAAAGATGTTCTTCGGCATCGGCGGTCAGGAGATGACTCTTGAGGAAATAGGCGCGAAATATGACCTTACCCGCGAACGCGTACGTCAGATAAAGGAGAAGGCCATTCGCAGGCTGAAGAGCCAGAAGAGCCGTCTGCTGAAGTCATACCTCGGCGAATAACACTTCATCTGCCGAACGAATCACAAAATAGAGATGCTGCCGGAAGCCTCTGCAAATGCAGACAATTTCCGGCAGCATTTTTATTCCTGTAATGTTTACTTCACGTTGCGGGCAGCTGACATCAGCACTTCGCTTACGGTGGGATGGCCATAGATTATATCCAGCATTTTGTCGCGGGTAACACCGGCCGACATCATATCAGCGCATTGCTGAGCCAGGTCAGCAGCCTGTACGCCCATGATATGAGCGCCTACCAGGCAACCGCTCACCTTGTCGAAAATCAGCTTCACGAGGCCGTCAGGCTCGCCCATGGCAAGGGATTTGCCGTTGGCGCGGAAGAAGCTCTGGCCAATCATTATCTCCATGCCCTTTTCCTTGCACTGAGCCTCAGTGAGACCTACCATGCCACATTCAGGCGTTGTAAAGACAGCACTCGGAACAACGTTGAAGTCTATGTCGTCTTCCTTGCCGAGAATTGCATTCAGCGCATGCTGTCCCTGGAACGAAGCCACATGAGCAAGCATCATGCGTGCGTTGCAGTCGCCGATGGCGAAGATATGAGGCACGTTGGTGCGCATCCAGCCATCAACTTCAATGCCGCGGCGGGTGTACTGAACACCGGCGTTGTCAAGACCGCAAGTGTCAAGACGGGGAGCACGGCCAACAGCCATCAGAAGGTCGCTACTTACAACCTCTTCCTCCTTCTCCTTCACCTTATAATGCACCACGCACTGATATTCATCGTTCTGCTCAATTGACGTAGCGGCAGCTCCGGTGATAATTTTGATACCCTGTTTGGTGAGGGCAGCTTTCAGGCGTTTGGCTATATCAGCGTCGAAAGGCGGAAGAATCTGCTTCATGAACTCTATGACCGTTACCTTGGAGCCGAGTGCTGAGAATATGCCGGCAAATTCCATGCCGATAACGCCGCCGCCGATGATGGTCAGCGATTCGGGAATATGGTCTATCGACAGAATATCGGTGGAGTCCATTACGCAGTCAAGGTCAGCGCCCGGAATAGGCAGTGCTTTTGAAACAGAGCCTGTGGCGATTATGAAATTATCGGCCGTATATGATTCGCCGTCACATTCCACAGTGTTGGGGTCAGTGAATTTGGCGAAGCCTTTAACTACGTTGACCTTGGCCATCTTCATCATCTGCTCCACACCTGCGCGCAGGGTCTCAACAACCTTGTTTTTGCGCTCCATCACCTTGTCGAAATCCAAGGTAAAGGTGAAGTCATCAATGCCAAAAGCCTCGGCGTTCTTGAACTGACTTACTATCTCGGCGTTTCTAACGAGGCATTTTGTGGGGATGCAGCCTTCGTTGAGGCAAGTACCGCCTAACTCCGCACCCTCAAAAAGGGTAACGTTTAAGCCTGCTTTGCCGGCTTCGTAAGCGGTTTCATAACCACCGGGGCCTGCGCCTATTATAATCAGATCTGATTTATTCATGTCAATCAATTTTGGATAGCTCAAAGAGCCGTAAAAATATAGACCCCATTCCACAAAAAATGTTAACGCCGGGGTCGCAGGGCTGAGGTGATTTT
>OGXW01001551.1_pt1 | contig 17263 bp, 13 predicted proteins | sample 1576341 | NCBI WGS metagenome assembly OGXW01 (sample SAMEA3541592, study PRJEB24748) | human gut metagenome | biome: human gut; feature: human-associated habitat; material: faeces | place: China | collected 2012
TACTCTTTTCCTTCCATACGTACAAGGCCCTTCTCTCTGGCACCTGCATAGGAACCGCAATCCAGAAGATCCTGATAATTCACAACCTCTGCTTTGATAAATCCACGTTCAAAGTCTGTGTGGATCTTACCTGCTGCCTGCGGTGCCTTGGTTCCGATCTTGATGGTCCATGCTCTTGTCTCATCCTCTCCTGCTGTCAGGAAGCTCATAAGGCCAAGAAGGTGATAGCTTGCGCGCACCAGCTTCTCCAGGCCGGATTCTGTCAGTCCCAGATCCTCAAGGAACATCTTTCTCTCATCCTCATCCAGTTCGGAGATCTCCTCCTCGATCTGCGCACAGATCACAAATACCTCGCTGTTCTGTTTGGCAGCGTATTCACGTACTGCCTGTACATACTGATTGTTCGCCCCATCATCTGCGATATCATCCTCTGCAACGTTAGCCGCATAGATCACCGGTTTTGCAGTAAGAAGATTATAGGTTGCAAGCCATGCATCCTCATCTTCGTTCTCTGTTTCCAGAGTAATGGCAAGCTGTCCCTCTTCCAGATGCGCCTTTACTTTTTCAAGGAATGCAAGCTCTTTGGCAGCTTCCTTATCCATACGTGCAGTCTTGGTAACCTTGGCAATTCTTCTCTCGAGGATCTCAAGATCAGAGAAAACAAGCTCCAGATTAATAGTCTCGATATCGCGGAGCGGATCAATGCTTCCATCTACATGAACAACATTGGAATCCTCAAAGCAGCGTACCACGTGAACGATAGCATCTACCTCACGGATATTTGCAAGGAACTGGTTTCCAAGTCCCTCTCCCTTAGATGCGCCTTTTACAAGACCTGCAATATCGACGAATTCGATCACTGCCGGTGTTACTTTTTTTGATTTATAAAAATCTCCGAGAAGATTCAGTCTCTCATCCGGAACGGTTACAACACCCACATTGGGGTCGATAGTACAGAACGGATAGTTTGCGGATTCTGCTCCGGCTTTTGTCAGTGAATTGAATAATGTACTTTTTCCTACGTTAGGAAGACCTACGATTCCTAATTTCATCTCTTTATATACGTCCTTTCGATATATTTATTTACAGTATTTTTCAGATACTCTTTAAACAGGCCTTTCCGTTTTTCAGGCCATTCCTGTCCCATATTACCATACACAGCCTGAAATCGCAACTGTGAGGCATTTATTGTTACTGTCAGTCCCTGGACATGATCATCAGAAGCTGCCCGCTTTCATACAGGATCTCTGCGGTTTCTTCCGAAATCTCATTGCTGACGGTCAGGCCACTGTCTTCTACTGTCAGATGATATCCGTTCAGCGGATACTTAAATCCCTTCAGAGTGAGGCCTGTCACATCACCTCCCACAGTAAAGAATGAAACATATTTTCCAAACTGCTCCTCTCTGTGCAGTATGGTTCCGCTTTCTGCAAGTGTGATATAATTCCACTGATCTGCGATCGCAATACGAACGCCCTGTTCCTTACCCATGGAAAGCAGTCCCAGATTCGCCAGCACATGATCCAGCCTTGTGCCGGTAGCTCCCAGGATCAGGATATCCTTTGCACCCTTGCGGATCATCTGGTTTACCGCAGACTGTGTATCCGAATCATCCTTCTCTGGCTTCAGCCTGATGATCTCCGGTCCCTTCAGGCTTTCCATATATTTTTGGCCTTCTTCGGAAAGACTGTCAAAATCCCCAATTGCAAGATCCGGAATAAATTCCCGGTTTTTCATAAACCATTCCATCCCCTTATCTGCAGCAACAAGAGTGATTTTCTCTCCTCGGCTTTCTTCTATTCTTTTTTTTAAAAAATCGAGGGCAAAACCATTCTGGATATTGCCCCCGCTGATTATTATTGTATCGATCATTTTCAGTCCAGCTCTTTTTTGATATTGTGGATTTTTTCTGTAATATGTCTTACATTGGCTGCCACATCGCCCTTAAATACCCAGGAACCTGCGACCATGAGGTTTGCACCGGCACGCATAACCGTCTCCAGTGTATCATCATTGATACCACCATCTACCTGGATATCAACATCCAGCTCTTCTTCATCAATAAGCTCACGAAGCTCCTGGATCTTCTCTGTGCATTCGTCCATGTATTTCTGTCCGCCAAATCCTGGCTGAACAGTCATTATCAGCACCATATCCACATCTTCAAGAAGATGGCTGATGTCATTTACCGGTGTGGATGGCTTGATCGAAACTGCCGCCTTTACCCCTGCTGCCCTGATCTGCTCCAGTGTACGCTCCAGATCCTCACATGCCTCCGCATGTACAGTAATGGAATCTGCTCCGCATTCTACAAAATCGCGGATATATCTTTCCGGTTCTGTTACCATCAAATGTACGTCGAAAAACATGTTGGATTCTTTCCGGATCGATTTGATCACCGGCATTCCAAAAGAAATGCTGGGAACAAAATCTCCATCCATAACATCAATATGCAGATATTCAACGCCTTCCTTTTCCAGAATTTTGATCTGTTCTCCCAGTCTGTTAAAATCTGCTGATAAGATCGACGGGCACAATCGGTATTCCATGACTCAGTATCTCCTTTTCTCTTTTAATTCCTGGTGCAGCTCCAGATAATCTTCATATCGGAGTCTGCTGATCTCATTGTTCTCAAGGGCTTCCTTAACAGCGCAGCCCGGTTCATGTATGTGACGGCACCCCTGAAAGCGGCACTGTCCTTCATATCTTCGGAACTCCGGAAAGTAATCCTTCAGTTCCTGCTCCTCCATATTTTCAATATATAAGGAGGAAAATCCCGGCGTATCCACAAGGAATGTATCCTGTGCCACCGGTATGATCTGTGCATGGCGCGTGGTATGTTTTCCCCGTTTCAGCTTACGGCTGATCTCACCGGTTTCCATCTCCACTTCTTCCTGAAGGGAATTTGTAAGAGAAGATTTTCCCACGCCGGATGGGCCGGCAACCACAGTTGTCCTGCCCTGAAGCACTTCTTCGATCTCGTCGAGTCCTTCTCCCTTCAGGGCACTTGACAGAATCACCTGATAGCCGCAGCTCTGGTATGTTTCATAGAGAAATTCCAGCTCTTCCGTTGTTGCCAGATCTTTTTTGTTAAAACAGATGACTGCCGGAACACCTTCCCTCTCCATCATAATGAGGAAACGATCCAGAAGCATGAAGTTCGGCTTCGGATTATCCATGGCAAAGATCACCAGTGCCTGATCTACATTGGCCACAGCCGGACGGATCAGAGAATTCTTCCGCTTGTGGATCTCCGTCACACTTCCCTCCAGTTCCTTTTCATCCAAAACTGTAATGTCCACATTGTCACCTACCAGAGGCTTGAATTTATCCTTACGGAAAATTCCCTTGGCTCTGCATTCATATGTATTGCCGTCTTCTGCATATACGTAGTAGAATCCGGCAATACCTTTGATTATCTTTCCCTGCATGATCACTCAGCTTTCTTGAATGCAACCGTGTAGGTTCCAAGCTGCTGATAATCTCCGTCCACCTCTTCATAGAGATAGATAGTTCCTGAGGTAACGCCCTCAGCACCTGAGATATCAAGCTGATACGGGAAGCTGATATTCTGTCCATCGATGATGGTGGATGCCTTAGGCTCACCGTTTACGTCCTGGATCAGTTCCAGACGGATCGCGCCTCCATTATAGCCGGACGGGGTATCCAGTGTCTGCGTACATTTCCAGCCTGTGTTTGCATTGACATCTGCTGTAGATGTAGTTGTGGATACTGTGCTGTCCGCAGATGCTGTGCTGTCTGTGGATGCTGTATTATCTGTAGATGCTGCGCTGTCTGTAGATGCTGTACTATCTGCAGATGCTGCGCTGTCTGTGGATGGAGCCTGGTCACCGGAGCTGATGGTAATGCTGATCGGCTGATCCGGGTCTGCTGCCGCATAGGCTTCCGGATCCTGTGCGATAACTGTACCTGCAGCTTCTGTACTCTGCTGTTCTGTTATCTGGATATCAATAAATTTACCTAAAGTAGTAAGCGCATCATCCTTGGTCATTCCTACAACACTCGGAACCTCAGCATTATCGCCATAATCAACCCCTCGACTGACTGTCAGTGTTACAGAAGAGCCTGCCTGCACAGAAGTACCTGCTGCCGGCTCGACATTGTAAACATATCCCGGATCTACCAGTGCATATCCGTTGTCATCTGTGTCGCTGTATTCTTTCTGGACATTTACCTGAAGTCCAAGATCTTCCAGAGTCTGCTGTGCATCGATTCCTGTACGTCCATCCAGATCTGGGATCGTAACCTGTGCTGTTCCGGTGCTTACCCAGTATTTCACAGTTGTATTGGCTTCAACCTGTGTTCCCGCAGCTGTCTCCTGACGGGAGATCCTGCCTTTTTCCTGATCGGATGCCTCCTCACCGGCCATCTGGACACCCAGATGTGCATCGTTTGCAAGTGTTTTAGCCTCTTCCTCTGTCTTGCCTACAAGATCAGGAACAGTTGCCAGACCGTCAGCTGCTGATTCCTGCTTCGCTTCTGCCTTGCTGCTGTCTGCAGCTCCGCTGCTGCCGGTTCCAAACAGTCCTGCGGCACGTCCAAGCACTACCACAAGAACGATCAGAAGGACTGCACCTCCGATCAGTGCCGCAATCGTCAGGCCTCTTCCGGAACCATGATGCTTCTTTTTCTTTCCGGATCTATGCTCGGATCTCGGTCTGTATTCTTCCTCTGCATCATCGTAATCGTTATCGTCGTATTTTTCTTCCTCAAGTGCGGTGATCTCCGGTTTTGTGATCTGCTTCGGTGTATGTTTGATCTCACCAAGCTCTTCTTCTGAGATCACAACCGTCTTGGCATCGTTGTCAACTGTAGTAAGCCTTACAAAATCACCCTGGGGATCGATCAGAGAATGCTTCAGGTCTGCGATCACATCCTCCATACGGCTGTAACGACGATCTACACTTTTCTGTGTACATTTCAGAATGATCTGCTCCAGACTGTACGGAAGGTCCGGTGTATAAACACTTGGCGGAACCATCTCTTCCTGCAGATGCTTGATAGCGATCGCCACAGTGGTATCTCCGTCAAAAGGAACTCTTCCTGTGACCATCTCATACAGTGTGATTCCAAGAGAATAGATATCGCTCTTCTCATCGCTGTATCCGCCTCTCACCTGCTCAGGTGAGCTGTAATGTACAGATCCCATTACATTGGAGCTGATCGTATTGGAAGATGCAGCTCTGGCAATTCCAAAGTCTGTCACCTTTACTTTACCATCTGTGGAGATAATGATATTCTGGGGTTTCACATCTCTGTGAACGATACCATGGCTGTGTGCCGCCTCCAGACCCATAGAAACCTGGATTGCGATACTTGTAGCCTCTTTAATGGAAAGCTTTCCCTTCTTGGAGATGTATTCCTTCAGAGTGATACCCTCGATCAGTTCCATAACAATGTAATAAACACCGCCGTCATCTCCTACGTCAAATACATTGACGATATTCGGATGTGTAAGACCAGCTGCCGCCTGGGCCTCACTTCTGAATTTCTTTATAAACGTGGTGTCTTCCCGAAACTCCGGTTTCAGGACCTTCACTGCAACAAAACGGTTCAGCTTATGGTCCATAGCCTTATAGACATCTGCCATTCCGCCAGTTCCGATTTTTCCTACGATCTCATAGCGCTCGGCTATGATCATTCCCGTCTTCAACATGCTTCCACCTCATTCGTGAATGGCTCTACCAGTACGACTGCAATATTATCCTTACCACCATTCTGATTTGCTTCCCGAAGGAGCGCACTGCCCTTCTGATCAATATCTGCTTCCGGATCGGATATGATCTCCTGGATCTTCTCATCTTCAACCATATTGCTGAGACCGTCTGAACACATCAGGATCGTACATCCTTTTTCAAGTTTCAGATCAAAGAAATCCACATCCACCGTTTTCTCTGCGCCAAGTGCCCTTGTAATGATGTTCTTATCCGGATGATTCCGTGCTTCCGCTTCGCTGATCTCGCCCATTCTCACCATTTCCTGTACTAGAGAATGATCTCTGGTGACCTGGCGGATCCCGTCCTGGATCACATATAAACGGCTGTCACCCACATTGGCTACATAGGCATACTGATCTACAATAGTCGCCACCACCATAGTGGTTCCCATGCCCCGGAGGTTTTCGTCTTCCTGCGCACGGTTTCTGATCTCCGTATTCGCAGCTTCAATCGCATGACGAATAACCTTCACAGGATTGTAATCCGCATCTTCACGGATTTCATCCACAAGGATCCGTACTGCATGTGAGGATGCATAGTCACCGGCGTTATGTCCGCCCATTCCGTCCGCGACTGTGAAAAGATTAGGCAGATTTCCAACCGGACCTTCAGATGCAAACACGTAATCCTGATTCATCTTCCGCTTCTGCCCTACATCAGTAGCTGAGTATATCCTCATGTCACTTCTCGCTTTCTGTTTTTTCCATGTAACTTTTTCTTAGCTGTCCACAGGCACCGTCGATATCGCTGCCCATTTCCCTTCTAATAGTAACATTAATTCCGTATTTTTCAAGTTTTATTTTGAAATTCTCCACAGCCTGTCGAGTAGACCTCACATAGGAGCGTTCCTTGATGGGATTGACCGGAATCAGATTTACATGGCAATTGATGCCTTTTATACGGCCTGCCAGCTGTCTCGCATCTTCTTCACTGTCGTTGACGCCAGCTACAAGACTGTACTCAAAGGTGATCCTTCGGCCTGTTTTGTCAAAATAATTTCTGCAGGCATCCAGAACCTCATCCATGGAATACTTATTCGCGATCGGCATCAGTTCCTGTCGTTTTTCATCATTTGGAGCATGAAGGGAAAGTGCCAGAGTGATCTGAAGCTTTTCTTCAGCCAGATCATACATCTTCGGCACGATCCCACAGGTAGAAACCGTCACATTTCTCTGACTGATCCCAAGACCGTTTTCGTCGGTAAGGATCCGGACAAAACGGACAAGATTGTCATAATTATCCATCGGCTCACCGGTTCCCATCACAACTACATTGGCCACACGTTCACCGGTATCTGCCTGGATACGGTAAATCTGATCCAGCATCTCGGACGGTTTCAGGCATCTGGTCAGTCCTCCGATGGTAGATGCACAGAATCTGCATCCCATACGGCAGCCCACCTGAGAAGAAATGCACACAGAATTTCCGTGGTGATACCGCATGAGAACACTCTCGATCACATTTCCATCTTCCAGCTGGAACAGATATTTTCTGGTTCCGTCAATTTTTGAGATCCTTACATCTGCCTGGGTCAGTGCTGTGATCGGATAAGCCGAAAGCTTTTCCCTGAGGCTTTTGGAAAGATTTGTCATTTCATCCCAGGAGGTAACCAGCTGCTGGTGAAGCCATGCATAGATCTGTTTCGCCCGGAAAGGCTTTTCACCGATCTTTGTCATGAATTCCTTCAATTCCTCCATGGTCATGGATTTTACATCTGTCATTTTCTGTTATTTCCTTCTGAATCTGGCAATAAAGAATCCATCTGTCTTATGTATTCCCGGCAGAAGCTGCAGATAGCCAAGCTTCGTGGATTTACAGTGCAGTTCCTCCGGAATATACGGATCCAGGCTTTCCAGCCGGTACGGATAATTCTTTAAAAACCATAATACATTTTCTTCGTTTTCTTCCCGGGCAATGGTACATGTGCTGAAGATCAGCGTTCCATCCGGTTTCACATACTTTGCAGCCTTATCCAGGATCATTCTCTGGAGCATTACGATCTCTTCCTGTTTCTGCGGAGTTGCCCGGTATTTGATTTCCGGTTTCTTGCCGATAACTCCATAACCGGAGCACGGTACATCCGCGATCACAATATCCGCAGCCTGTTCGGAATCCGGATCATATACCGTTGCATCCTGAACTCTGGCTTCCACATTGATCACTCCGGTCCTGTGGATGTTTTCTTTGATAAGATCTGCCTTATACTGACTTACATCTCTGGCATCCACATTTCCGTAATCCCCCATTTTGTCTGCCGCATGGATGCTTTTCCCACCTGGTGCAGCGCACATGTCGATGATATGGTCGCCTTTTTTCGGACTTGCAGCTTCCGCTACAAGCATAGAGCTTACATCCTGCACCAGGATCTTTCCCTGAAGGAAGGTCTCAAGTGTCAAAATATGATTGTAATCAGAAATCTTCAGTGCATAGGGAAGATAAGGAGCCTGTTCTACTGTCACTCCCTGAGACTTCAAACTGGTGACGATCTCTCTCAGAGACGCCTTATGAGTACGGCACCGTACTGTGATCGGTCTTTCTGTCAGAAAATCCTCCAGGATCTTCTCCGTAGTCTTCACTCCGTAGGCTGCTTTCCATTTTTCTACCAGATATTCCGGCATGGAATATTTCACAGAAAGATAACGGACTTCGTTTTCTTCCCTGGAAGGAAGCTCCAGATCACCGATCTCTCTTGCGATCGTACGGAGCACCCCGTTGACAAAGGGCTTTAGATTATAAAAGCCTTTTCGCTGTGCCAGCTTTACCGCTTCATTGCATACTGCACTGTCCGGAACACTGTCCATAAATTTCAGCTGATATACCGCACTTCTCAGGATCTCACGGATCTGCGGTTTCATCTTGTTTACAGAAACCTTGGAAAAAGAATCGATGACATAATCAATATAGATCCTGTATTCCAGGGTTCCCTCACATACTCTTGTAATAAAGCTACGTTCCTGTTTCGGAAGAAACTGATATTTGGAAAGCGCATTCCGGATCGCAATATGGCTGTGTTCACCCTCCTCCTCGATCTGTAACAGGATCTCAAGGATCAGTTCTCTGGTATTTACTCCGCTGCTAATCACGATCTCTACCTCCTGCAAGGATAATCAGTCTCAGAAGCTGCAGAATAGATGCCGCCAGAGCTGCTACATAGGTAAGCGCTGCCGCTGTAAGTACTTTTCTTGCACCCTTTTTTTCATCTGCACCTAAGATACCTGTACTTTCCAGCATTTTAAGCGCTCTGGAAGACGCATTGATCTCAACCGGAAGTGTCACCAGCTGAAACAGTACTGCCAGTGAAAACAAAACAATTCCCAGAGTTACCAGCGGATCAATGGAAAAGATCAGTCCTGCGATAAACAGCGGCCATGAAAGCTGGGAACCAATATTTGCGGCAGGTACAATGGCTGAACGGATATTCAGTGGTGCATAATTGATCGCATCCTGGATCGCATGGCCACATTCATGTGCTGCCACCCCCACAGCCGCCAGAGAATTTCTTCCATAAATATCTTCTGAAAGGGAAACCGTTTTCGTTCTCGGATCATAGTGATCCGTAAGACTTCCGCGGATCGGAACCACCTGTACGTCTGTGATCCCAGCCGCTCTCAGGATCCTCTGTGCAGCTTCCGCACCGGTGATACCTGAATGACTCCGGACCTTTTTATAGACTGCAAAGGTACTGCGCAGCTTCGCGGATGCCGCAAGAGAAAGAAGCATTCCGATCACGAGCAAAAGAATCGTGGGGTCCATTCCCCATCCGTAATAACCATATCCGTACATAACTCATCACTCCCTGGAATCTCTGAACATGTCTCCTGGTTTCAACTGATATCCCCGAAGGAACGCATCCGCTTCCATGCGTTTTTTGCCTTCCAGCTGCACTTCATGGAGCACGAGTACCTTCTGGCCGCATGCTACCTGGATTCCTCCTTTGTCAGCGGCTATCACAGTTCCCGGTGCTTCCTGTGCCTGTTTTTCCAGAACAGAGCTCTTCCAGACCTTCAATGTTTTTCCATTGATAAAGGTAAAAGCGCTTGGCCATGGATCAAGGCCTCTTACCAGACGCTCCAGTTCTTCCGCATTTTTGCTGAAATCCAGAAGCCCCATTTTTTTGGAGATCATGGCAGCATATGGTGTTGGACTCTCCTCCGGCTGTTTCTCGCGGGTTGCAGTTCCGTCAAAAATGGACGGTAAAGTCTGTACCAGAAGCTCTGCACCTGCCTGTGCGAGCTTATCAAACAAGCTTCCACCTGTCTCATCTTTGGCAAGCGGAACCACGATCCTGGAAATCATATCACCGGTATCCAGACCGGTTCCCATCTGCATAATAGTAACGCCGGATTCTTTTTCACCGTCGATCACCGCCTGCTGGATCGGTGCAGCTCCACGATATTTAGGAAGCAGAGACGCATGGATATTGATACATCCGAATCTCGGCATATCCAGGATGCTCTTTGGAATGATCTGCCCGAATGCCGCAACAATGATGATGTCCGGTGCAAGATTTTTCAGTTCTTCCACAAATTCAGGATCTCTTACCTTCACCGGCTGCAGTACCGGGATCCCGTGTTTCAGTGCTTCTTCTTTTACAGGAGTAGGCATCATAGTTTTGCCTCTGCCCTTCGGTTTGTCCGGCTGTGTGATCACAGCCTCCACTTCATATCCGTTCTCTGCCAGTGCTACAAGAGGCGCCACCGCAAAGTCCGGAGTTCCCATATAAATAATCTTCATAGTATACCGCCTTTAGTCTTCTTCATCATAAGTTACCTTGTGAAGTTCTCCCTCCACAAGTTCTGTATACATTTTTCCATCCAGATGGTCGATCTCATGACAGAACGCTCTTGCCAGAAGGCCCTCTCCCTCGTAGATCTGTTCGTTCATATTTACATCAAGTGCTTTTACCTTCACATAGTTCGGACGTGTTACCTGTCCTGCCATTCCCGGAACGCTCAGGCATCCCTCGTCACCGGTCTGCTCGCCGCTTGTCTCAAGGATCTCCGGATTGATCAGCACGATCGGGCCCTCACCTACATCGATGACAACGATACGTTTCAGAATTCCTACCTGTGGTGCAGCGAGGCCAACACCCATTGCATCATACATGGTATCCAGCATATCTGTGATCAGTTCCCCGATCCTCGGTGTCATTTTGTCTACTGTCCGGGATTTTTTTGTCAGTACAGAATCCCCCTGTACACGGATTGTTCTAAGTGCCATTTTTCTTCTCCTTTAATTCATATCAAATTGAATGTATATTTTCCGGAATCCGGAATTTATCTCTATATATTTCTCCAGCTTCTCTCTGACTGCTGTGAGAAAGCAGATATCCCTGTGCTTCAGATGGATCACCTGACGATAAACATCCTTTACCTTACCTACCGATGCAGCTGCAGGTCCGATCATGTGAAGCTCTTCCTTCGGACTTACCCTGCGGATAAAAACTTCTATATAATACATGGCATTTTTCAGAAGTTCTTCATCCTGGCAGGCGCCAAAAACAGTCATCATATGGGCTGCCGGCGGATAGTCCAGAAGCATCCGATACCCCATTTCTTCTTTATAAAATTTCTTATAATCTTGAATAGCCGCAGCCTGGATACTGTAATGCTCCGGCTGATATGTCTGGATCACCGCCTGCCCCGGCCGATTCCCTCTGCCGGAACGTCCAACTGCCTGAGTCAGAAGCTGGAATGTACGCTCCCCGCAGTGATAGTCATCCATATTCAGCGAAAGATCTGCTGCAATCACTCCTACCAGAGTCACATTCGGAAAATCATGTCCCTTGACGATCATCTGGGTCCCCACCAGAATATCTGCCTCATGCTTTGCAAAAGAAGCCAGGATCTTCTCATAGCTGTCCTTGGTCCTTGTGGTATCAAAATCCATTCGAAGTACCCTGGCTTTCGGGAATTCTTTTTCAATGACCTTCTCGATCTGCTGGGTTCCTGCCTTAAATCCACCAATGTGCGGTGAACCACAGGACGGACAGATTTCCGGTTTCACAGTCTCATAGCCGCAATAATGACAGATCAGACGATTGCCATTGTGTTCACTTAGAGATACATCACAGTGGGGACATTTCATAACGTGACCGCAGGCTCTGCAGGAAACAAAGCCCGCATATCCTCTCCGGTTCAGAAACAGCATGGCCTGTTCTCTTCTTTCAAGAACCTGCTCCAGATCCCTCTTCAGCTCCAGACTCAGTACCGAGCGGTTCCCTTTCTTTAATTCTTCCCGAAGATCCACGATCGATACCTGCGGAAGCGGCCTTTCCTCATAACGTGCGTTTAACTTCACCAGAAGATATTCTCCGTCACAGGCATGACTGTAGGCTTCCAATGACGGAGTGGCTGATCCCATGACCACACGGGCATGTTCCATCCGCGCCCTCTCAATGGCAGTCTCACGTGCATGGTACCTTGGCGTATTCTCACTTTTGTAGGTGGGTTCATGCTCTTCGTCGATAACGATCAGTCCCAGATCTGAAAACGGTGTGAACAGTGCGGATCTGGGTCCTACCATCACCTGGATCTCACCACGTTTTGCTCTTTTGAACTGATCATAGCGTTCTCCCTGGGAAAGTCTGGAGTTCAGAACCGAAACCTTATCTCCGAACATGGCATAAAAACGCCTGACTGTCTGATAAGTAAGCGCGATCTCAGGAATCAGCACGATCGCCTGTTTTCCCTCCTCCAGTACCTTCTGGATCAGGCGCATATAAACCTGGGTCTTTCCGCTTCCGGTCACTCCGAAAAGAAGTGCAGGCCTTGGGTCCGGCTCCTGCCATTCCCGAAAGATCTGCTCTGCTGCCAAAAGCTGTTCCTGGTTCAGACTCAGTTCCATGTTCTCCTTCACCAGGCCGAGCCCCTCGGGAATGCGATACATTTCCTGACTTTCAATGGTTATCAGACCTTTTTTTTCAAAAAAATCAAGAACGGAAATGCCGGCTCCAAGTTCTTTGGAGGCATAAGTATAATCCAGGCTCCCGGCCTCCAGGATTGCCCGAAGGAACCGCTCACGTGCTTTAAAGCGGCTGCCTTCCAGCTTGCCAAGAAGTGCCTGACCCTCTTCCTTTTTTCCTGTAAAAACAATCAGCCTTTTCTCTTTTGCACGGACCTTGTCTTTTACAGGCAGAACTGTTTTCAGTGCCTGGATCATGGTGGAGCCATAGGTCTCCCTCATCCAGGCCGCAAGTGCGATCAGCCGGGATTCTGTTGTCTCACTGTCTGTGGACACTCCCCGGATCTCCTTGATCTTTGACGCATCATATTTTGCCGTTCCGGAGATCCCGGTCACATAGCCTTTCCGAAGGGTATTTCCCTTTCCGAAGGGAACTGTGACCACAACTCCGGGTTTTATTGCCTGCACCAGCTCCTCAGGTACACGATACTGAAAATCCCGGTCCAGCTTTTCATGAGAAATATCAATGATCACATCTGCATAGATCATCCATTTACGCTTTCTGATCTTCTTCCAGGATCTCCCGGATCAGTACACGCTCATCCATGGGATATTTCTTACCCTTGATCTCCTGATAATCCTCATGGCCCTTTCCAGCAAGGACGATGATATCTCCCGGCTCACCGTGATGGATCGCGTAGGCGATCGCCTCTTTACGATCCGGGATCTCTACATATTTTCCATCTGTTTTTGCCATTCCGATCTTGATATCATCGATGATGGCCTGTGGATCCTCATCTCGCGGATTATCTGAAGTAATGATGGTCAGATCTGCCATCTTTCCTGAAACCTCACCCATCTCATAACGGCGCAGCTTGGAACGGTTTCCGCCACAGCCAAACAGGCATACCAGTCTGTGCGGATCATATTCCTTCAGTGTTCCGAGAAGGCTCTCCAGTGCCATGGCATTATGTGCGTAATCGATCATCAGTGTGAATTCGTCAGATACCTTGATCATCTCAATACGGCCTTTGACCCTGGCCACCTTCAGAGCTTTGATGATATTCTCCTCGGATACCTTAAAATGGCGGCAGATGGCAATGGCAGTCAGAGAATTGTAAATGCTGAACTTACCTGGAATATCGATCTCCACAGGAAAATCCATAAGTCCCTTAACATGATAGGAAATTCCCAGATAGCCCTTTCTTCCAACGAGTCTGGCGTCCTCTGCACGGAGATCTGCTTTTTCGGAAAATCCATAGGTTTCAAGTTTACAGGTGTGGCCTTCGATAATGCGGTCAAAGTGTTCATCATCACGATTTACGATACCAACCTTACACTGTCTGAGAAGCATGGATTTGCAGTGCAGATAATCATCAAAGTCCTTATGCTCATTCGGTCCGATATGATCTGGTTCAATATTTGTGAAAATTCCAAAATCAAACACAAATCCCTGGGTCCTGTGAAGCATCAGTCCCTGTGAGGAAACCTCCATAACGACCGCATCGCAGCCTGCTTCTACCATATCATGAAAATATTTCTGTACCATATAGGATTCCGGTGTCGTGTTGGCTGCCGGGATATGCTTCTCCCCGATAACAGCCTCGATGGTTCCGATCAGACCAACCTTATATCCGGCATTCTCAAGGATCGATTTCACCATATAGGTTGTAGTTGTTTTTCCTTTGGTTCCGGTGATACCGATGGTTTTGAGCTTTTCTGCCGGATGTCCGAACCATGCTGCTGAAATAAAGGCCATGGCGTAACGGGTATCCTCTACCTGGATCACTGTCACATCCTCCGGTGCCTCCACCGCTTCTTCCACGATGAGTGTCTTCGCACCCTTTGCCACAACATCAGGTATAAATTTATGTCCATCCACGACCGCACCTCTGATGCAGATAAAAAGGCTCCCTTCTTCTACTTTACGGGAATCATATACAACAGAAGAAACCTCCTGCTCTGTACTTCCCTGAAGGCATTTGTATTCAAGATGTTCCAATAAGGATAAAAGATTCATTTTTCTCCTCCATCTTCCCTTTTTCCGGTCTGACGGGCAGCACACCGGAGGCGGGAAATATACTGTTCTTATTTTCTGTACATACCATATAGAATAGCACACCTCCCCCCTGTTTTCAACGTTTCTTTGAGGTACGACCGCCTTGTAAAATATCAGCTTGTTACTGTTCACTCCGTTCTCAGTAACATCAGCTTTTTCCATAAATATCCGCATATTTTTTCCGGAGCCAGATGCTGCCCAGCACAGTCACCAAAGCTGTCACTGCCAGAAGCGTCCACAAATCCCTCCTGGTATCATCTCCGGTCTTCGGATGTGTGGACGCAGTTCTTGCCATCTGTATCTGACCGGAAGCCGGACCCTGGTCATCTCCCTGCAAAGGCAGCCCTTCTTCCGGCGTAATAGCCACCTCTCCTTTTACCATGACAGAAGCGGAGGCCTCCATCAATCGCTCTCCGGTTTCCTGGCTTGTGACCGTCACCTGGTTAAAAAGCTTCTGATCCGCTGTTTTTCCCGGGATCTTCACCACAGCCTGAAGAGAAACTGCCTCTCCCGGCGGGATCTGTTGGATCATTGCCTTTGTACGGCTGCTGTTGAGCGTTACACCTTCCTGCTCCAGAAACTGTGCATGGATCCCTGCTGCCTGAAAGCGCTCCGTTCCCACAACCGAATGAAGCGTTTTTTCACCGGTATTCACGATACAGATCTGATAGGTCACAGTCTCACCCGGTGCAGCGGTTTCTTTGTCTGCAGTTTTCTTTACAGAAAGATCCGCCTTCAGTGCCTCCAGACCATTTATAGTGGAAGCGTTCTTCCGGATCACCTCCTCCACTCTGTCCTTCACCCTGGCCTCTGCTTCCACCTGGTGCTCCAGATCTTTTTCCTGTTCATCCAGAAGCGGCGCCTGTACATAAAAGCTCCTGCTCTCTCCGGCTTTTAATTCTGCAAATTCCGCCACAGCCCCTTCTGTTAGAAGGCCTTCTGCATCTTCCCACAGCTGCCGGATCTTAGGGCAGGAAAGGCTGCTGGTCAGACGGATATCTGCAAGATCCAGCTTTCCGGTATTGGCTATCTCTACCTGATAACGGATGGTCTGCCCTGCTTTCATTTTTTCATTCTGTGCAGTTACCGACAATTCCATATCAGCCTCAGCAGCCTCCACGTCCAGCATAGGCGAGATTCCCTCTGCGATCGCGATCACCAGCTCTTCCCCGTTTTCTTCTGTCATGAGAAAGGTTCCCGCACCGGTACAGTCCTTCTGAAGCGGTTCCTCCTGAGTCACAGGATAACTGCTTTTCTCTGCCGGAAAACGGTATTCCTGCCGCAAGATCAGCGGGATACGGAAAAAGATCTCATCCTGCCCGTTCTGCTCCACGTTCAGCACGCTTTCCAGCTTTGTGATCTCTGTAGCTTCACCGCTCTGGCTCCTTACAGAAATCTGCTGTGCAGCCATATTTTTCGGGACAGAATCCGTTTCCGGAACAAAATACTCCGAAATATACGTGACCAGCGTCAGCTTTTGCGTCTCCTCAAACTCACCTTCCTCTTCATTCCCTACATTTTCCCCTCCGGTCGACGTTCCTTCCGGTGTGAGCGGACCCGTTTTCTCCTGCTCTTCATCCTCCGGCTGTACTGTTTCCCCGGATGCCAGCTGCTCCACGTGCTCATATCCTTCCTCCATTTCTATTCCGATTCCTTCCACAACCTTATCCACCGGCAATTCCTGTTCTGCCTTCTCTTCCTGCTGCAAGTCATCCTCATCCTTTGAAAGTTCCTGTTCTGGCTCTTCTTCCTGCTGCCAATCATCCTCTGGCAGCTCCTGTTCTGACTCCTTTTCCTGCTGCAAGTCATCCTCCGGCAGCTCCTGTTCTATCTCTTCTTCCTGCTCCACCGATGGATCTTCAATCTTCTGAAGTTCATCGTCCCACTTCTCATTTTTCTCCTTATCCTCCGAAAACCTTCTCCCGGACAGCCATTCATTCAGGCCGCGAATCCGGATTCCAAGCTCCGCCTGTCCGGATTCTATGTCTTTCCAGAACACACTCTGATCGATAAACGGTGCCTGTCCCGGCAAAAAATCTGCTCCCAGAGTCAGCTTCGGTTCTATTGTTCCTCCCAGCATGGCTCCTGCCAGCACTGTCACAATTCCGGCTTTCTTCATCTGTTTCCATATTCTGTTTTTCATGGCTCTTCCTCATTTCTGCCTGATCTGGCATTTCTTATACACATGTTTTTTTTTACAGAAACTTACTTTTCCACAGACAAAGGCATCCCTCCCCGGCAAATGGTGCATGATCAATGTTTTTTCGATAAAATAAAATGGATTTCTGCATCGAAACGATGCGTGAACAGATCCCGCAGAATGCAGGATCAAGACTTTTTCAATGTATCACATTTTCAGACCATGCGCAACCGGATATAAAAATTATAAAGTTTGTTTAAACTTTCTTTATAAATTTTCCATTTCTTTTAGATTAATGACATATTTTAAACATATTTTCTCTATATAATAGGTGTTGGATAGATGAAAAACCACTCTCTATCTCCCCCCTCAAAAAATAGTAGGAATCAAACCGTCTGACTGGATCAGGCGGTTTTTCCTGTC
>OGXW01001554.1_pt1 | contig 17252 bp, 13 predicted proteins | sample 1576341 | NCBI WGS metagenome assembly OGXW01 (sample SAMEA3541592, study PRJEB24748) | human gut metagenome | biome: human gut; feature: human-associated habitat; material: faeces | place: China | collected 2012
ACGTTCTTTCAGGTCGTTGATATCGCTTGCCAGACACAGAACTGCCATGATCTCAGATGCTACTGTGATATCGTAGCCGTCTTCTCTCGGCATACCGTTGGTTTTTCCGCCAAGTCCGTCTACTACATTACGCAGCTGACGGTCGTTCATGTCAACACAACGTTTCCATGTGATCTTTCTCGGGTCGATGTTCAGAGCATTGCCCTGGAAGATATGGTTATCGATCATAGCTGCCAACAGGTTGTTGGCTGCACCGATGGCATGGAAGTCACCGGTAAAGTGCAGGTTGATGTCTTCCATCGGAACTACCTGTGCATATCCGCCGCCGGCTGCTCCACCTTTTACACCGAAAACCGGTCCTAAGGATGGCTCTCTTAAAGCAACCATAACGTTCTTACCCATTCTCTGCATACCGTCTGCCAGACCTACAGTTGTTGTAGTCTTTCCTTCACCGGCCGGTGTCGGGTTGATAGCAGTAACCAGAATCAGTTTACCATCTTTTTTGTCAGATTCTTTCAGCAGATTGTAGTCGATCTTTGCTTTGTACTTTCCGTACTGTTCCAGATATTTGTCATCAATACCTGCTTTTGCTGCGATCTCGGTGATCGGTTTCATTTCGCATTCCTGTGCGATCTCAATGTCTGTTTTGTATCCCATAGTTATTTCTCCTTTCTTCTGACCGGACGTCTGCCCCCGAAACGGAACAAAAAGTGAAGAATGTATCTGTTCCGTAAATAAAAAAACGCAGCAAATGTAATCATGTTCTACATTGCTGCCCAGACGGTCGGCCAATATGAATCCTGGTTTCCTGTGGTTCCTCCACATATCCGTCAGTAGCCAGGATCTTCTTTTTCAGACTTCTTTTAAAGAATAGCATAAATTAGCAAAAAAGTCAAGAATTACGAGAAAAAAACAATCTCTTTTTGTGGATTTTCACTTGATATTTATGAGGAAGAAAGTTATACTGAAACGGTAACATAATTGTTACTGCTCACTGATACTATCTTGCGAGGCGTTTTTCGTGAGCGAAGGTCACAGAAAACCCGAGACATATCTCACGAATTTATGCGATTAGTATGAATTCTGTGCATCGCAAAGTGTGTAATGGTGAGATACCTTGAAAAACAAACGTGATCACTATTAATAAAGAAGAAAGCCGGTGATATTTGTGGAACAGGCAATCAGGGAGGAGATATTTTCCGGATTCTGCAGGACGTATAATCAGGCACAGACAGTGACCTGTGAGTTTACAGAGAAGGAAGAAGGACTCGAACTGACCGAAGTGGACTGTGGATATAGACGGTGCATCCATCGGGGCAGCTGTGAAGTGGCCAGGCAGATCCGTCAGATGGAAAAGGATCACAAAAAGGAGTAAAGGGGAAACAAATGGTAAAACTGAATAAGAAAATCAGGAGATATCTGACTCTGGTTCTATGCCTCAGTATCTTGCTTGTACCTGTAGAGGGTTATGCGGCGAAGAATAATCAGAGCACAAACCAGCGGGTGAGAACCACAACGACAGCAGCAGGCTGGGTGTCCAGCGGCGGACGATGGTGGTATCGAAATGCAGATGGGAGTTATCCGAAGAGTACCTGGAAACTGATCAACGGTTCATGGTATTATTTTGAATCTGATGGATGGATGGCGACTGGCTGGAAAAAACTGGGCGGCGAATGGTATTATCTTACATCCAGTGGAGCGATGGCTACCGGATGGGTGAAACTGAATGGAAAATATTATTTCATGAACGGTTCCGGTGTGATGCAGCATGATACCTGGGTGGATAATGGTGCCTACTACGTGAACAGCGATGGTGTCTGGGTGGAAGGAAAGACTTCCCAGAACAAAGCAGAAAGCAGTCAGACAGTTTCCACAGCAGGCTGGGTGTCCAGCGGCGGACGATGGTGGTATCGGGAAGCAGATGGTTCCTATCCGAGAAACAACTGGAAAGTAATTAATGGTTCCTGGTATTATTTTGACGGCAGTGGCTGGATGGTAACCGGCTGGCTAAAACGCGCAAGCAGCTGGTATTATCTGGAGCCGGGCAACGGTAACATGGTAACCGGCTGGAGAAAAATCGGCGGAACCTGGTATTATCTGAATCCGGGAAATGGCGATATGGCGCAGGGCTGGAAAAAGATTGGGAATGTCTGGTATTATCTGGAGCCGGGAAATGGTGGCATGGCAACGGGCTGGAGAAAAATCGGAAGTACCTGGTATTATCTGAATCCGGGAAATGGCGATATGGCAACGGGCTGGACAACCATTGGAGGAACCCGATATTACATGAATCAGGATGGAGCCATGGTAGTAGGCTGGCTGCAACTGGGCAGTGACTGGTATTATATGAACGGCAGCGGTGCCATGCTGACAGGCTGGCAGAAAATCGGAGGTACCTGGTATTATCTGAATCCGACGACCGGTAAGATGGCAACAGGCTGGACAACCGTTGGTGGAAGTAAATATTATATGAACGGTAGCGGTGCCATGCTAACGGACTGGCAGAATATTGACGGTTCAGAGTATTATTTTTACAGCAGTGGCGCCATGGCGGTAAGTACAGTCATCGGCGGTGTTGAAATCGGAGCAGATGGAAAAGCATCGAGAACAGAAAGTCAGGCGATTGGGACTCTGACCAAGTTTTTGAAAACAATGATTCAGCCGGTAGGTAACACCCTGTATGTATGGGGTGGCGGTCATGACGCCTGGACAGACGGAGACGGACTGCGTATCGGTATGAACCCGAAGTGGGAACAGTTCTATAATCAGCAGGGAGCTTCGTATAATTATACGAAACATCGATATGAGTATCAGAATGGTCTGGACTGTTCCGGTCTGGTCAGCTGGGCTGTCTACAATACATATAATACGAAATCAAATCAGAAAGAAACGGCATACAGTTCAACATCTACCGGATTTCCGGCTTATCTGACCAACAAAGGTTTTGGATCGCACGGAAAAGTTTCCGGTGGAACATTTACACCTGGTGACGTGGTAAGTATGACCGGTCATGTGTGGGTTGTTCTTGGCATGTGTTCGGATGGAAGTCTGGTGATCGTTCATGCGACGCCACCGGTAGTTCAGATCAGCGGTACGGTCAATACAGCAGGAAGCACGAACAGTGAGGCTGTAAAACTGGCAAATGCATATATGAAGAAATATTATTCAGATGCAGCCGGCAAATATAATCTGTGTATCGCAAGTAAAGCATATGTGAATAACGTAGACCGTTTCCATTGGTCCTCCAGCAGTATGAGAGATCCGGATGGACTGCGTAATATGACGGCAGCACAGGTACTTGAAAAATTGATTGGACCGCAATAAGAAAAATGCAAAGAAAGGCTGTCGGGAAATAGACAGTTCTAAGTTTGGGAGGGTGTGACTCATACCGAGGCACACCCTCCCAAACTTTTTATCATACAAAGAAAAAAGATGACTGACGACAACCATCTTTCTCTCCGTTTATAATGTAGCTCTGCTAACAACTAATTATTAACGACCTTTTTTGAATTAGGGAAACAGTAAATTAACTTTAGTTTCTATGATTTGAGATGAGTTTAGCATTGAGGGGTTGCAGGAAAAATGGTTTTGTGTTAATATGTTAAGGAATGTAAAGAGAATATTTCGTAAATATTACAAGAATATATAACACAATGCAAAACAATAAAAGGAGAAGTATATGAAAAAAAGAATCCTTTGTTTAACATTAGGATTAATGCTGACAATTTCACAGGCAGTACCTGCCGGTGCTGCATCCAGAAAAGATCAGTTAAAACAGGATAAGGCAGCAGCGCAGAGTCAGCTTGCAGCACAGGAGTCCAAAATCAATAATCTGGAAGACCAGAAACAGACACTTTCCGCTGAGATCAATCAGCTGGATTCTGATCTGGTAAATATTATGGTTGAGATTGAGATTCTGGATGGTGAGTTATCCGATAAAGAAGCGCAGATCGAGCAGACCAAAGCAGATCTGGCAGTGGCAGAAGAAAATAAACAGAAACAGTATGAAGCCATGAAGAAGAGAATCCAGTATCTGTATGAAAAGGGTGGAGATGATGCATGGGCACAGATGCTGTTCCAGGCATCGGACTTTACCAGTCTTCTGAACCAGGCAGAATATGTACAGCAGATGTATGACAGCGACAGAAACAGTCTGGAAGAGTTCAAAGAGACTGTACAGCAGGTAAAAGACCTTGGTGATCAGTTGGACAGCGAGAAAGCAGAACTGGAAGAGATGAACCAGGAGTATCAGAATCGTCAGGCGAGTATGCAGACCCAGCTGGAAGAAAAGAAAGCAACTTCCAGTGATTATGATGCACAGATCGCACAGGCGCAGAACCAGGCTGCACAGTACACGGAACTGATTCGTCAGCAGAATGCTGAGATTCAGAAAATTGAAGAAGAAGAGAAAAAAGCAGCGGAAGAGGCAGCAAGAAAAGCGGCCGAGGAAGCAGCTAAGAAGGCAGCAGCAGAAGAAGCTGCAAAGAAAGCACAGGAAGAAGCAAACAAAAAAGCAGCAGATGAGGCAGCTAAGAAAGCAGCAGCAGAAGCAGGCAAGAAATCTTCCTCTACTTCCGGCAGTAATACAGCTGCAAGTTCCGGTTCTTCCACAAGCAGTAAAAACAATACATCAGGCAGCAGCTCAAGTGCAGCAACATCCAAGGACAACGGAAGTTCTTCTTCCAGTTCATCAGGAAACTCAGGCAGCAGCGTATCATATAACCCGACAGGACAGTCCGTTGTTAATTACGCATGTCAGTTTGTTGGCAATCCTTATGTATGGGGTGGTACAAGCCTGACAAACGGTGCTGACTGTTCCGGATTTATCATGAGTGTATATGCAAAGTTTGGTGTATCCCTTCCGCATTCCTCCGGAGCAATGGCAGGCTGTGGTCGTGGAGTTTCCTACTCTGAGGCAATGCCTGGAGATATTATCTGCTACGCAGGTCATGTAGCGATCTACATGGGCGGTGGACAGATTGTACATGCAAGTAACGCAAAAGACGGTATTAAGATCAGCGGAAACGCTGCATACAGACCGATCGTTGCAGTTCGTCGTGTGCTGTAATTCGAAGTTACATAATAGATTTTAAAGAGTCATGTCTTTTGAGATATGGCTCTTTTTACATGCAAAAAAGAGTGGAAAAATTGTGGGAAATGTAGCATAATAGAAAATTGTTGAAAAGGATAAATCGACAGATAATTTTCCAGGAAGAATATACAAAAAGGTGAGAGCATATCGACATAGGAGGAAAAACGTGAGTGAAAAAATGCATATAAATAACGATATTTTCCGCAAAAAACTGGTACGACTGGTACTGCCGATCGCATTTCAGCAGTTTATGTTGGCGATCGTCAGTGCGTCGGATGCGCTGATGCTGGGAAAAGTAGAACAGGAATCGCTGGCGGCGGTATCATTGGCAGGGCAGGTGACGTTTGTACAGAATCTGTTTCTGGGAGCGATGACGATCGGAACCAGTATGTTTGCGGCGCAGTATTGGGGAAAAGGAGACAGGCGGTCGGTAGAAAAAGTATTTGCCTATGTCCTGAAGGTGACAGCGATCGTCTCCGCGCTGTTTTGTGCAGCCGGTCTGGCGATCCCGGAACTACTGATGAAGATCTTTACCAATGAACCGGTGCTGATCGAGCGTGGAGCACAGTATCTGCGGGTAGTTGCGCTGTCTTATCTGTTGTCCGGTATTTCACAGATCTATCTGTGCGTGTTAAAGAACAGTGAGAAAGCGGTAAAAGCAACGACGATCAGTTCTGTCGTGGTGGTTTTGAATGTGCTGTTGAATGCGCTTTTGATCTTTGGACTGTGTGGACTGCCGCGGATGGAGATTGCGGGAGCAGCGCTTGCAACTGTGCTTGCAAAAGTTGTGGAATTGATATGGTGTATCGCAGAATCCATGCGAAAAGACGGCATCCGGTTCCGGTTGACTTTCGCACTGAAAAGTGATCCACTGCTTCGGAAGGATTTCTGGAAATATACGGCACCGGCGATGGGCAATCAGATTATCTGGGGGTGCGGCTATACGATGTATTCTGTGATCATGGGGCATATGGGAACGGATGCGGTAGCGGCGAACTCGCTTGCCAACGTGGTCAAGAGCTTGATGGCATGCTTTTGTGGTGGACTGGGAAGCGGCGGAGGTATCCTGATCGGAAACGAACTGGGAGCCGGGAAACTGGAGCGGGCGAAAGCCTACGGTGACCGTCTGTGCAGATGCGCTGTCGGGATCGGTGTGATCTCGGGAGGAGTGCTTCTGGCAATGATTCCGTTGATTTTAAAGGTTACGGATCTGACACCACAGGCGCATCATTATCTGAAATGGATGCTTCTGATGTGTACTTACTATCTGGCAGGAAAAGCGATCACGGCAACGAATATTGGCGGTATTTTCTGTGCCGGAGGGGATTCCAGATTCGGACTGGTATGTGATACAATAACCATGTGGTGTGTAACGGTTCCAATCGGTCTGATCAGTGCATTTGTATTGAAATTGCCGGTACTGGCGGTGTATATGCTGATCAATATTGATGAAATCATCAAGCTGCCGGCTGTATTTGCCAATTATAAAAAATATAGATGGGTGAAAGACCTGACGCGGAAGGAAGAGTGAACCACAAATATAAAAGAATATCAAAATAAATGGAAAAACCTTCGAATGGATGTAAGGGAAAAGATCCGGTTCGAAGGTTTTTTGCTACCTGTCGGTAACGGAGAGCTAACTTAGCTTTGCCTGTGCGGAAAATATATAAAATGAAAAAATTTATCAAGCACACAAAAAATAATGATAAAATAAGTACAATAAGAAAATCAAGAATTGACAATGAAATGAAATAAAGTATATACTATCAAAAGTTAGAAAGAACTAATAAGAGGGCAATAAATGAAATTAAAAAAAGCATTACTTGTCTGTCTGATTCCTGCATTTGTTATCGGTGGATGTGGGAAAACAACGAAAGATGAGACAGAAAATATAACGAAACAGGAAATCACTGCAGAAGAATCTGCGCAGGATGAGCAGGAGACGGGAAACACAGAAACGGAAGCATCCGGCAAAGATCCGAACGAGAAAACAGAAGAAGTGTCCAGGGATCTCTTTGCCATGGATACCTATATGACACTGACTGCATATGGGGAGCATGCGCAGGAGGCAGTTGACAAGGCGGCAGAGAGAGTGGAAGCTCTTGATGCCCTTCTCTCCACCGGAGATGAGAACAGTGAGATCTATCAGCTGAATCAGAAAGGAGAGGCAACACTTTCTGAAGATGGCGGATATCTGGTGGAACGGGCACTGGAGTTGTATGACAAGACAGAAGGAGCCTTTGATATTGCGATTTACCCGGTGATGCAGGCATGGGGATTTCCGACACAGGAGTATCATGTGCCGGATGATGCGACACTGAAAGAAAAGCTGATCCTTGCCGATGTGTCCAAAGTGAATTACGACAAAGACACAAGAAAAATCTCTTTTGACCGGGATGGCATGGAGATCGATCTGGGTGGGATCGCAAAGGGATATACCTCTGCTCAGATCATGCAGATCTATCAGGACTGCGGTGTGACAAGCGGGCTTGTAAACCTCGGTGGAAACGTACAGGCACTGGGAGGTAAAACAGATGGTAGCAAATGGAAAGTAGCGATCCAGAGTCCGGATGATACGGAAGATTATCTCGGTATTCTGGAGATTGAAAATCAGGCGGTGATCACTTCCGGTGGTTATGAACGTTATTTTGAGGAAGATGGCGTGACATATCATCATATTATTGATCCGGCAACAGGATATCCGGCAGACAGCGGGCTGATCTCTGTAACGATCGTCAGCGATGACGGAACCCTTGCGGATGGTCTTTCGACTTCCCTGTTTATTATGGGAGAAGAAAAAGCAGCACAGTTCTGGCGGGAAAACAGCGATGAATTCGAAACAATTATGGAGACGGCAGACGGAAAGCTGTATGTGACAGAAGGAATCGTCGACAGTCTGACTACGGATATGGATGTAACAGTGATTCATAAATAAAAGCTATGCGAAAATCCCTAAACGTACAAGTACAAATGCGATCACAGAAGACGTTTAGATGCATTTTGGCTCGCCACTGGGAAGCCGCTGAACAGTTACAAAGTCAGTACATAAAAATACTCGAAAACAAAGGAGAGAAACTAGATGGACATCAGGGAAATGATAGAAAAGTGCAAACCATTTGCCCCGGTTGTTTCCGCTGCGGTTGTGGCGGCATGTGTGGCAGGATCTTTATATGGATATGAAGCGCCGGTTTACGAGATGAAAGCGTCTGTGGAGGATACACAGGAGCAGGAGGACGAAGTACCGGTGGTAAAGACCAGCACGGAAAAAGAAACAAAAGAGGATGAAGCGGCAGAAGAAGAGGAACAGGCAAAGGGTTCCTTTGATATGGAAGATGGTGTCTATCAGGGAACCGGAACCGGATATCGGGGTAATATCACGGTAGCGGTTACGATCAAAGACAAACAGATCACATCCATCGAGATTTTAAGTGCTTCTGATGACGAACCATTTTTCGGACGGGCGAAAGGTCTGATTGATCAGATTATTAAAAAGCAGAGTACAAAGGTAGATACGGTATCCGGTGCAACCTATAGTTCCAAAGGAATTATCAGTGCGGTAAAAAATGCACTGACCGGAGAAAAAGACAGTGGTACGACGGGTTCTTCACAGGAAGGAACTTCCGCAAGTCAGAGCCAGTCAACACCGGAGGCAGTAGGAAGCGTACAGGAACCGGCAGCTTATAAAGATGGAACCTATTATGGAACCGGAACAGGATTTGCTGGAAACCTGAAAGTAGAAGTTGTGATCAGCGGTGGAAAGATCAGTAATATTCAGATCGTGGAAACCAATGATGGAAGTGAATATATCCAGAAGGCTTCCGGGGTGATCAATCAGATCCTGGGTGCACAGAGTACTAATGGTATTGATACGGTATCCGGTGCAACCTTCAGTTCCAACGGAATCATTAAGGCAGTGCGGAATGCACTGAGCCAGGCAGCAGTGACAGAGACTGCAGCTGCGGAAAAAGGAGGCAACTCCGGTTCTGACGGAACAGACACGGAAAATAAAGAAAATACAGAAAATAGTACAACAGCGGTTACAGGAACACTCCCGTATAACGAGGGCGTCTACTACGGAACCGCAGAAGGATATAACGGCGATATTACGGTCGCCATCGTGATCCGGGAAAAGACACTGAAGGCAGTTCTGGTCATCGGAGAAGAAGATGACGATGCGTTCTTCGGCCGTGCCATGGATGTGGTCACACAGATGATGAAAAAACAGAGTACAGAGGTAGATACCGTATCAGGCGCTACTTATAGTTCCAAGGGACTGATCCAGGCGGTGAAGAATGCGTTGGAAGAAGCAAAACGTGTCACCAACGGAGAGACAGACACTGCTGATGATAACAATGGAGTGCAGTTAAATACCGGGGAAGTAGAAAAAGTAATCGATGCGGTCAATGAACTGAATGGCGGTGACTACACTTCTGCAAGCTGGGCAGTTGTAAAAGTTCGTCTGAAAGATGCAAGAAAAGCGCTGAAGAATGCGACAGAGCAGGCACAGCTTGATGAGGCAGCAGCCCAGTTGAATCAGGCAATTGCAGAGCTGCGGATTTCCGATGGGACCAATGAGGATCCGGAACCGGATCTGCCGCCGGAAAGCACCTATATAGATGGCGTATATCCGGTGACGGTGCTTTGTCTGCCGGATGCGGATATGGATTTTGAAGCATATAATCTGTTTGCACAGGTGACGATTCAAGATGATAAGATTATAAAAATTGATAATGTGTATGGAGACGGAGGATCCGGTAACGACAGCTACATTAATAAAGCGGTCAACGGAACATCAAGCAAGACGGGTGTGGTAAAACAGATTACGGAAAAAGGTAATCTGGATGGCATCGATACGGTATCCAGAGCGACCTGTACATCCCAGGCAATTATCGATGCATGCCAGCAGGCATTAAATAATGCAAAACGGCAGTAAGAAACAAAGCAGCTATTCAGCAGGTAACTGTGAAAGCACGGAATACCTATGAAACAAGAAAGAAAAGAGAACGGACAATGGGAGAATTTTTGACCAGAGCGATCAGTGTGGTGGCTGTCGTTGGCTGCCTGAACGGATATAACACGGTACTCGACAAAAGAGAACAGGCAGAAGAACAGCTCAGAGAGCAGCAGGCGGAACTGGAACAGGAACAGTCCGTCGATGCAGCAAAGGAAGGCACAACCACAGACGGTGCTTACAAAGACGGAACTTATACCGGAGAAGCACAGGGATTTGGCGGACCGGTGGATGTGGAAGTGATTGTTGAGAATGGAATGATTTCTGAGATTAATATCACATCGGCGGAAAAAGAGGATGGTGCTTATCTTTCTATGGCAGAGGATATTATTCCGACAATCCTTGAAGCACAGAGTGCAGATGTAGACACGATCAGCGGTGCAACCTTCAGTTCCACCGGTATCAAAGAAGCGGTGGCACAGGCACTGGAAGAAGCAGCAAACCAGGAGGATTAAGACAGCAATTATGGATATACATAATCTAACAGCGAAAGAAAGAAAAAAAATACATACCTGGCTGCGGGCATTGATTCAGCTTCTTTATTTTATATTTATTCCATCTGTCTATACCGCAGCATTTGCGGGGGTAAAATACATTTTTACCCAGATAGGAGCAGGTGAGAAGGTTGCTATGACATCGTTTGTGACGGTGCTTCTGGTGATTTGTCTCTACACTATGGTATTTGGCAGATTCTTCTGCGGGTTTGCCTGCGCGTTTGGCGCGTTTGGAGACGCACTGCATGCGCTGTATACAAAAGCATGCAAAAAACGGAAAAAGAAACCGGTGAAGATTCCGGAAAAGGCAGTCTGGATTTTAGGTTATATGAAATATTTGGTATTGTTGCTGATTGTTCTTTTGTGTTATTCTGGAGTATATGGAAAAGCACAGGGAACCAGCCCGTGGGATGTATTTTCCATGATCCATGCGGGCAATTTCCGTCTGGGAGGATATGGGATCGGTCTTGTAGTCCTGATTCTTCTGATAGCTGGCATGTGTGTACAGGAAAGATTCTTTTGCAGGTTCTTCTGCCCTATGGGAGCAGTATTTTCTCTGCTTCCGGTGCTGCCTTTTTTCGCCCTTTACAGGACGAGAAAAAACTGCAGAAAGGGATGTAAAGCATGTGCAAAGATCTGCCCGTCTCAGATCGGTCTTCCGTCGGATGGTGACTGGGCTGTCAGCGGTGATTGCTTCCAGTGTCAGAAGTGTATCGACATCTGTCCACAGAAGCACATTCACTGTGGAATCCGGAAACTCAAAGGAAATGAATTCTGGTTTACGATTCTGCGTGCACTGATCCTGCTTGGGATCTGCCTGTGGCTGGGACTGTAAGATCTGCGCTTTTCAAAAATGACAGATAAGGAGCAGATATGAAAAAAAGAGATATCCTGCTGGCAGGAGGGATCGTGCTGGTGGCGCTGGTAATGCTTCTGGTGATGCATGTAACCGGAGAGACGAAGGGGGATCAGGTGCAGATTACCGTGAACGGGGAAATCTATGGAACCTATCCGCTGGAAAAAGACCAGACGATTGAAGTTACCGAAGGAGAATTTCACAATGTGATCCGCATCGAGGACGGACAGGCATATATGGAAGAAGCGGACTGCCCGGACGGCTACTGCAAGGAGCAGGGCAGGATCAGCGGTCAGAAACAGACCATCGTATGTCTGCCCCATAAACTGGTGGTGGAAGTGATCCGTCAGAATGATACGGACAGGAAGGCGGCTGATGAAGAGCTGGTGCCGGATACGATTGCGAAGTGAAAGAAAGATGAGAAATCGTAATGATTCAGAAGGTGACTGTGAAGTCGTGGAAGAGTTACGAGCAACATACTCCGAAAGGAAACGAGAAGATGAAAAAACAGGAACAGCAGAAAAATGGATGCAGGGAACGCAGTCTGGCCAGCATCAGCCGGAGAGTATCGAGCGGTGCGATGCTTGTGGCACTGGCGATGATCTTCAGTTATGTGGAAAGCCTGATTCCCATCAACCTGGGAATACCGGGAATTAAATTAGGAGTGGCCAATCTGGTGACAGTTACCGGGCTGTATATTCTGGCACCGATGGAAGTGCTTCTGGTAGTGATCCTCCGGGTGCTTCTGGTGGGATTTATGTTCGGAAACGGCATGTCGATCCTGTACAGTCTGGCAGGGGGTATCCTGAGCTTTCTGGTGATGCTGCTGTTAAAGCAAATCAAAGGATTCTCCATGATCGGCGTAAGTATTGCCGGAGGCGTGTCCCATAACATCGGACAGATCGTGGTTGCGATATGTGTGCTGGAAAATACGAAGCTGATCTATTACCTGCCGGTGCTGATGATCGCGGGAACGGTCACAGGTATTCTGATCGGCGTGGTGAGCCGTAAAATCCTCCCGGCAGTCAGTCAGGGCGCGGGAGCGGAAAGAAAGAACAAATAAATGTAACTATTCAGTAGCTACCGGGAAGGTGCTGAACAGTTACAAATAAACGAAAAGGAATGTATCTGACAGGTACTTCTCTCTTGATAAAAGCCCATGAGAGAGAGGCAGCTGTCAGGTACATTCCTGAGAAAAGAGATAACGTCTATTTTTTTTGATTATAGGTTAGTCACAACTAATGATAAATATTATCAACTAATAGTAGAAATAGTGACTAACTTGATAATAAGGTAACTGTTCAGTACCTCCCCATTGGCTACTGAATAGTTACATAATAAGCTACTATAAAATTTTATGGTAAAAGAAGGAGGAGTTTATGAACAACAAAAGAGTCAGGACCAAAGCAATGGCCATGGCGGTAGCCGCAGCAATGGCAGTGGAACTTTGCCCGGTAACAGCATTTGCAGTGACCGGAGAGCAGGTAGCAGCGGATGGAACGTACACAAGTACTGCGCAGGTAAACAGAGATCCGGCTGCTGATGTGGATGATGACTGGGCAGATTATGGTGTTTCTGTTGAGCTCACAGTAAAAGATGGAAGATTTGAAAATATTACAGTGACACCGGATGCAGCTTATAGCTCAGGAAATGATAGCTATTTTAATAAAGCTTATAACAAAAGCAAAGGAATAAAACCTTTGCTGGAAGGTCAGCCAGCAACTGAAGCAACAATTAATGGATGGAAGATTGGAGCAGATGGAGTATCGGGTGCAACCCGTACTGCTACAGCAGTAAAACAGGCAGCCCTTGCAGCTATCCAGTCAGCAGCTGAAAAACAGGATCCAACTCCGGTTGAAGTAAAGACAGATGGTCTTCAGGCTTCCATCACAGCAGCAGAAGAAAAAAATCAGGCAGATTATACAGAAGCATCCTGGACAAATATGACAGAAAAGCTTACCGCAGCAAAAGCAGCCCTGGAAGCAAAAGAATCCCAGGAAGCAGTTGACGCAGCCCAGAAAGCACTGGATGAAGCGGTTGCAGCTCTGGAAATAAAACCGTCAGAACCGGAGACACCGGATGTTACAACCGGAACATATGTCCTGATGAATATTCCATATGACCAATTTTACGCAGCAGATGTAAATAACAGTGTAAAAGTAGATGCATTTACCTCAGCAACGAAGAATAAAGTTCGTACAGCCGGTCTGGCAGGCGGATCTTATCATGTGAATGCAAGCGGAGATGAGATCACAGGAGTAACCTTCCCTGTAAAACTGGGAGAAGGCGTTGACCTGAGCAAATATACGAAAATCACAGATGATTCAACTGTAGATATCACAGTGACCAACCGAGGACAGACAAGCACGACCACCTATACCGGAAAAGATGCATTGTTTGAGAGTGCAAGTTATTCTTATTACGTCTTGAGTGAGGCACCGAGTTATTATAAAGAAGTTACACTGAATGCAGATGGAAGCTTATCTTTTGGTAAAACCCAGGGAGGGGTACAGAAAGTATCCGGAGTAAAACCGGAACTTACGACAGATACAAAATACGGAGATTACCAGTTAAATCTGGATGGACTGGAGGCTACCATTCCGCAGAGCGGCGTGACAGTATATGGCGTAATTGTGAGTACCAGCGAAGGAAATGATTATGGTATGCGCCATCTGGAAAATATCTGGAGAGTGACAGAACTTGCATGGTGTACCGGATTTACTACAGCAGTACACAATTGTCCGACATCTTCTGAGCATTATAAGAGCATGATGGGACAGCATATCAAGAAAGTGACTTATTATACTTCTAAGGGAATCTATGAAATTCCGGTCGATGATCTGTATGTGCCGAAAAAAGCAGGACAGACAGTAAGCGTAGAAAATGGCAGCTTATCAGCAGGGGAAACAGAGTTTACATTTTCCAATCTTCCGGCAGATTTCGTTCCGAAATATAAGATTGACGGACTGGATTTCAAAGTAGTGAACGGAAAAATCGTATTCACCAATGCCAAAAAAGGAAAATATACACTGACAGTATCCGATAAAAACAATGCCTATGCAGACATGACCACCACCTTTATTCTGTCTGTTGACAGTACACCGGCGGCATATAATAACGATAATGAAAATCCGACAATAACAAAAAATGCAGATGCAAGCGACGAAGATTTTGCAGATTACATCAATAGTATTACTTCTGTATCTGTAAATGGAAAATCATATGCGGCAAGTGGTCGTGGGGCAACAAAACTGATCAATACGGATGGAACACTGATAACAGAGGCAGCAGCATTTACAGATGGCACAAGCTTTGATATCGTTGTAACATCTACCGGATATCCGGAACTTAAGTTTACTTATGCACCGGAATACAAATATGTATATGCAGGTCTTACATGGGCAGAGTACTGGGCACAGGAGGGTGTACAGGCAGCCGGAGACAGCAGTTCCTCTTCTGAACTGGATAATAAAAATGAGTACGATAAAGGTGCTTTTGATACGGTTACCCGTGCAACCACAAATCATGGCTTACACCGTGGAAGCTTCCAGTGTAATGCAAGGCTGCTGAAGAACGGCAGCGCCGCATGGAGCGTATCAAGCGCCGGAAAGCCCAGGGCCTGCAAGACCGCTATCTGTACGACTACACCTTTGCCAACGACAACGGCCAAAATCCCCTGATGGACAAGGCCCGCGCCTATGTGGAGAACTGGAAGGAGGCTTACAAGAACAATACCGGCCTGCTGCTGTTCGGGGATGTGGGAACCGGCAAGTCCTTTTTCGCCGGTTGTATCGCCAACGCCCTGCTTGACCGGGATGTGCCGGTGCTGATGACGAACTTTCCCACCATCCTGAACCGCCTGACAGGGATGTTCTCCGAGGACAGGGCTGACTTTATCGCCAGCTTTGACGAGTACGACCTGCTTATCATTGACGATTTGGGTGTGGAGCGCAGCACCGAGTATGCGATGGAGCAGATGTTTTTCGTCATCGACAGCCGCTATCGCAGCCGCAGGCCCATGATTATCACAACAAACTTGAAACTGTCCGAGCTGAAAAACCCGCCTGACCTGGCCCATGCCCGTATCTATGACCGTATTTTGGAACGGTGCGCCCCGATCCTCTTTGCCGGGAAGAACTTCCGGGAGGAAAACGCCGGAGCCACCAAGCAGGCGGCGAAAGACATTGTAAACCGTAAGCATGAGTAATTTTTTGCCGGACGGAGCAGCCCCGCCCGGAGAAAGGAGCGCCATGAGCGAAGAAACCCGTACCATGCAGACCGCAGACACCGCTCCGGCCAGAGTGCCGGAGGACGCCCCCGCGCTGGTAAAGAAAATCGGCAAGACCACCTACAAGGTGCGCGTCCATTTCAGCGATACCAGCACCGAAACCATGAGCGACAAAATCAAGCGTATGCTCAAAAACGAGATACAGCAGATGTGACCGGCTGATAAAGCCAGCCGCCTTGTGTTAAACTGATGATGGTACACACCAAAACTTTTAGCCAAGGAGGACATGAAAATGCTGTACACAGAAAAAGAGAAACATGAAATTGAGCGAGTAAAGGAGGTCTTTGCGGAACATCTGCGGCAAAGCCCTGATTTTGAACTGCTCTGGTCGGACAAGGTAGGCTATGTCTGGCTGGCGATTGGCCTAAACCCGCTTTATGTTGATACCGGAAGGAGGATAGAGTCTGCCGCCGATCTCTGTCACGAGTGCCTGGATGATGTTGCGATGGATGTTCTGTATATGACAGGCAACGACCATGCGATAGAAGAAGCCGACCCGCTGGAACTGGCCGAGATTAAGCGGCGCTGGAAACCCTATATCGACCAGTTGCCGGAATATGCGTATCATTGCGATGAACTGTTAAGCAGACGCAAGTAACCTCACCCACCTGAGTGTCAGGAGCATGGAAGTGCTTCTGGCACTTTTTTTGTGGCTTTTTTGTGAATTTGATTAAAAAGTCCTTGACAACTCGTTTCGGGCAAGACAGCCAAAAGCATTTTGATTTCCTGCGGTGCAAGGCTGGCTCCCTTTGACATTCCACAGCTCCGGGAGATCATGTCCTATGACGAGCTGGAGCTTGATAAGCTGGGGGACGAAAAATCGGCGCTGTTCTTTCTTATCAGCGACACGGACACCACCTACAACTTTTTGGTTGCCCTCGCTTTTTCGCAGATGTTCAACCTTCTGTGTGAACGGGCTGACAACACCTATGGCGGGCGTCTGCCCTACCATGTGCGGGTGCTGTGGGACGAGGCTGCCAACACCGGGCAGGTGCCGGGGCTGGAAAAGATCGTGGCCGTCATCCGCTCCCGTGAGATCAGCCTGACGCTTTTTTATCAGGCAATGAGCCAGTGCAAGGCATTGTACAAAGACCATTCCGAAACCATCATGGGCAACATGGACAGTATCGTATTCCTCGGAGGCCGGGAGGCTTCCACCCTAAAGGATATTTCGGAAAACTGGCTGGGCAAGGCCACCATCTCTATGCAGACCGAGGGCCGAAGCCGTGGACAGTCTGAAAGTTACAGCCAGAATATGCAGCGGCTTGGCCGGGAACTGATGACCACCAGCGAGATCACCACCATGCCCGGGGATAAATGTATCTTGCAGCTTCGGGGGCTCCCGCCCTTCCTGTCCCCGAAGTATGACTTGAAAAAGCACCCGAATTACAAGTACACAGCCGAATTTGATAAAAAGAAAAACGCCTTCCGCTTGGAAAGCCTGTTCCGCCACCGGCCATTGAGACTAAAGCCGGAGGACGAATACACGGTGTACGAAGTGGACGGCTCCG
>OGXW01001557.1_pt1 | contig 17223 bp, 16 predicted proteins | sample 1576341 | NCBI WGS metagenome assembly OGXW01 (sample SAMEA3541592, study PRJEB24748) | human gut metagenome | biome: human gut; feature: human-associated habitat; material: faeces | place: China | collected 2012
AGGCAAATAAAAATCAGGATGCCGCAGCCCTTGGACGGCTGACCGGAATGTTCCGTCCTGTGATCGAGCGTTATCAGGCGTTGAGCGAAGATGAACGCTATGCGGCGCGGGATTATGTGCGCAAGTTCAATGGAGCTTACTCCTATATCACGCAGTTGGTACGGCTCCATGATAAAGACCTGTTCAACGAATATCAGTACACCCTGCATCTTGCCCGTCTTCTGCCGCCTGCCGGAGAAAATGAGATCGTGAATGTGGAGGACAAGATCAAGCTGGAATATGCGTCTCTGACCGAAACGTTCAAGGGCGCCATCGTTCTGGATGAAAAGCCAACGATCCTTACACCCACCAGTGGCATGACCCCCAAGGTGCCGAATAAGAAGAAGGACACCCTGCAAAGCATCATCGACAAGGTGAACGAGCGGTTCAACGGCAACTTCACGGATTCCGACCGAGTGATCATCGAGGGCATCTACCAGATGTTCATGAAGGATTCGGATGTTAAGAAGTTCAAAAAGTATGCCAAGGACAACAGCACTGAAATGTTTGTACAGTCGCTGTTTCCGGATAAGTTCAAGGATATCGTGACCCAGTGTTTCCTTGATAACAACGATTCCTTCTCCAAGCTGTTCAACGATCCGGACTTTTATAACAAGGTGCAGGAGGCGATGGCAGCGGAACTGTATAAGGCACTGCGGAAAGATTAAGGATACGGTTTTATTCACTGTAACACAAGGAAAGGGCAGGTGCCAACAGAATGTACGAAAAGCAGGGAACACCACCATGCGGAGCATTTAACGCCTACATATGGAACAGCTGCATGGATGAGATAGCAGATGCAATTACAGACATTGCGCTGCTTCGTGTAAACGAGCTGCACTTTAGTGCTGTCCCACAGGAAAAGCTTGCCTGCGCAGAGCTGCGTTCTCTCTGCCTGGAACGCACTGTGCATATTGAAATCGACGAAAACACGGTCTATTTCACATCGGTTTTCTTCGGAAAATTTATACTGCACACTAGTGATGCAGCAGACATTTCCGCAACGGAAGACGCTGCCCGCCTGTGGGTATCGTGCAAGTTAACCCTGACACCCGGCGGGCACAGCCTCGAAGTTTTGCAGGTCAGCCCAACGATTAGAGATGAGATGGTAGAAAGACCGCTGCTTCCATTGCCGACCTTTCAGGGGGTTAGTGCAAACCAATATCTGCTGCCCGACCTCTCCGGCATTAGCGATGCAGCGCATCAGGAAGCTCTGGAGCAGGAAGCAGAGCGATTCCTCCTGCAATATTGCAGGGATGCGGTGGAATGCCCGCAGCCAGTTCCCATCCGCAAAATTGCAGAAGATAAGATGGGACTCACCCTGATTACAGACAAATCTCTGTCGGATGATCTCAGCGTTTTCGGGGAAACAATCTTTGCGGAATCGGATGTCGATGTTCTTGCAGAAGAGGAGCCGGAAAAGCTCCACTGTGCAGCAGGCACCGTTCTGCTGGACTCGGATGTGTTCATGGTAAGGAACATGGGCAGCTACAACTTTACGCTGGCTCACGAGGTTTACCACTGGTATGCACACCGGGCATACATGCTGATGCGGATGCAGACGCAGGATATCCCGGCGGTGCAGCGGTGCTATGTGAACGGCAGCGGCAATCACAGCCCGGAGGAACTGGCAGAGATTCAGGCAAATGCGATGGCGGCGCGCATCCTGATGCCCCGGAAGGCAGTGAGAATAAAATGCAGGGAAGTTATGGAAAAGTACGACGCAGCAGATGAAATGGTTGTGGCAGACCTTGCGATTTTCTTTGCGGTATCCAAGCAGGCGATGCGCATCCGGCTGATAGAGCTGGGACTTATGGACAATTCAGCTCCACAGCAGGATATGCGCAGAATCGACCGCCTTTCTCTTTTCGAGGTCTTTTCCGCAGATAGAAACCTCCGGCGGTTGCTGGTGTCGGGCGCGTATCGGTATGTGGATGGCTATATTGTAAAAAACGAGCCGAGATACATTGAAAAGAACGGAATAGAGGTAAAACTAACAGAGTATGCGGCTGCACATCTGGCAGAATGCACGATAGAATTTAAGGCTGTACGGTGTAAGGGAAAAACAGAAGATTCGCTGATGCAGCGGTATCAGTACAGCGAACTGGAAGCTGACTGCGAACAAGCCTTTACGGAAGAAGAACTAAAGCAGTATCGAGCAGGCTTTGAGCAGTTTGTAAAAGAAGAGAGTGCGGATGACCTGGCACCGCCGGAAAAGACATTCTGTGAGCTGCTGGCTCCGCATATGGCATTTGAAACCGGAACAGATTTTGAAGCAGAAACCGGGGTGAAACGTACAAAATTAAAGCAGATTCTGGATGGAGAGTTCAACAATCCAAAGGTGCGCACGGTGGTTGCCATCTGTGCAGGGCTGAATCTGGACATCGTGGTAACAACAGAACTTCTTCGGAGTGCAGGACATATTCTGCTCAACACGAGAGAACATTGGGCGTACAAGTACATTATCGTCTGCGGTGAAGGAATGCTGCTGGATGAACGGAACAGCATCTTGATCGCTCTTGGAGTTGCTCCGCTGGGTAGCCGGATGACAGGAGGCTAAGATTCCATAAACAGAATAGTAAAGTGAGAGAAGCACATGAGCCGTTGATAGGCTTGTGTGCTTCTTTTTTACCTTAAATGTGATGAATTCGTGAAAAAACCAGGAAAACACCTTCTATTTTGCCCGAAATCGGTGTGCTTTATGAAGACCTTTATTTTTGAAGGGGGGTAAACTCCAGGAGTTCACAGGCTTAGGAGGTGTTGTAGTAGAATAGAGATGTTCCCGGAAGAGAGCGCAGGAGATGACCTGATCCTCTGGGAACGGAGGTCCTTGAAAGCAGAACGAGCCATCCCGGTGAGATACGAAGGAAAACGCCGCTGAAATATGGGGTAGGAACGGGCCGGGAGAAAATGGTAGCCGCAAGTAAACACTAAAAATTCAGGAGGAGAAAATGTGTATGAATGTAACACCAAAGGATTTTTTGCAGCTGTTGTTTGGCAAATGCACAGAGGGGTGCATTACGATCACAACATTGCCTGGTTCCCGAAATGAGCACATCCCGGTGCGAGAATTGGATCGAGCCGCAGAACAAATTGTAAAATACGGTATGTCGGCCAACACCTATTATGGTCTGGCACTGCGCTGTGCAGGGCTGCCAGAGACGGTACGCGGCAGTGTGGATGAGGTTCAAACGGTAGTCTGTATGTACGCCGATATTGATGTCCGGGGAGAAGGACATGTGAAGGAAAATCTGCCGGAAAGCAGAGAAGAAGCTGTTGGATTCGTAAATGGTCTGGCGGTGAAGCCTTCTATCCTTGTCAATTCGGGAAATGGTATCCACGCACTTTGGCTGCTGGACGAGCCTTTTGTGATCCACAATGAGGAAGAACGGCAGTATATCCGGGATATTTCAGCAGGCTTTGGAATCTATGTCATCCAGGAAGGCATCAAAAAAGGCTGGAAACTGGACAACGTGCAGGATATTCCGAGGATGCTTCGCGCTCCCGGAAGTTTGAACTTTAAAAGCGACCCGCCGAAAAAATGCGAGGTTCTAACAGCAGAAGATATCCGCTACTCGGTGAAGGACTTTGAAAAGTTTAAGCCCACAATCGAAAAGAGTGTCATTCAAGTTGACCATTCGATCGTTGGCCCTGCGGAGCGCATGCAGAAGCAGTGTAAGTTCATTGATCACTGCATTGAGGATGCCAAAACGCTTTCGGAACCGGAGTGGCACACGTTTCTTTCCATTGTTGCGGTTACGGAAAATGGTGAAGAAAAAGCACATGAGTGGAGCGATCCGTATCCGGGATATTCCTATGAGCAGACGCAAAGTTGTTATGAACGAGCAGCAAAAATGAATCGTCCATGTTCCTGCCGATATATCCATGATGGACTTGGCTTTGATTGTCCGAAGGGCGGTTGTGGCGTGAAAGCTCCCATTGTTTTTGCATACTACACTATGGAAGAACGTGTACAAAAGTTGCTGGAAGAGGAGCTGACAGTTGATGAGGCTTTAGAAGAAAAGAATCTTCAGCTGGTACGTTATGCACGGGAACACCAGCCAATCCAGTATTTTAAGCTGAAGGAAAAATATGGAAAACTGAAGATTGGAGTCCGGGACCTTGAAAAAATGCTGACCACCACTGGTGGAAAGGCAGATACACACGAAGGCGGACAGGAGTTCTGCAGGGCATTGGAACTGGACGGCATGGAACTGAATGGACTGGTGGTGCCGAAATGCTGGGAAGTTGACATGGATGGCGTACGGCACATTGAATTTCTGAATGGCGTTCCCTATGCAAAATCAGCTTTTTCCGCACCGGTTTATATTTCCCGGCGAATGAGGAATGTTGATGATGAAGATGTAAAGCTGGAACTGGCTTTCTATGGTGATTGCCGTTGGAGAAAAATTATTGTTCCACGCGGCGATGCAATGGACAAGAGCAAACTGGTAAAATATGCAAATAAGGGATTGCCGGTGACATCGGAAACCTCTAAAGAGGCAGTCAAATATATGGAAGCTTTTGAAACTTCCAATAAAACCGCCATTCCGCGGCATCGCAGTATCGAGCGCATGGGTTGGGTCAAGAACAGGGAATTCTTCCCTTACCACATGGAAAGTCCTGCCGCCTATGATGGCGCCGGCGAGGAAAGCCATCGGATTATCGCTGCTGTTGCGCCGCACGGTGACAAAAACAAATGGATGGAGATGACAGCAACGCTGCGCACGATGCAGGCTGCACGGGTCATGCTGGCGGCATCCTTCGCATCTGTGCTGCTGCAGCCCCTTCAGCAGCGGCCGTTCATCTTCCACCTCTGGGCAAACTCTCGCAGTGGTAAGACGGCGGTGTTGAAGGCGGCAGTGTCCATCTACGGAGATGCCAATGTACTGCTGCGGAGCTATAATAGTACTGCAGTCGGCATCGAGCGCACGGCAGGTACAGTGCGGAACATTCCGCTGGCACTGGATGAACTGCAATCGCTCAGTTTGAAGTACGAAAATCTGTCTCGGATGATGTATATGCTGGGCAATGGCATCGGTAAGATGCGTGGTGACCGTATCGGCGGTACGCAGAAAATGCAGACATGGTGCAATACCATTCTGTCTACTGGTGAGCAACCGATCACGGTGCAGAATTCCATGGACGGTGAAAACACTCGTGTTATGGAACTGTACGCATCACCAATCGGTGACACGGACTTTGCCAGAACAGTGCATCAGACAGCAGCGGAGAACTACGGCTTTGCAGGGCAAATGTTTATGGATTACCTGTTCCATGAATATGAGCTGGAAAAGGGCACCAGCAAGCTGCGGCAGGCTTATATGAGCTTCCGAGATGAATTTGTTTCCATGTACGAGATGTTCTATGAAAAATGTACGAACATTCATCTGGAATTTGTTGCGGTGCTTGTCTTTGCGGACTTTATTGCATCAAAGGCTGTTTTTAATGCTGGTGAGGAGGCATGTGGTGCAGCATGGGAAATGGGTTTTGAACTGCTGGAAGCACTGAAGAAAGAGCAGAAGGCAGATGCGGTAGAGCGTGCATGGGATGCTGTAAAGGAATGGATCGCTTCCAATCAGGAGCATTTTGAAGTGAAGCATCTTAATGAAGTAGCACGGGAACCGCTGCTCGGAAGATATGAGCCGGGAGAAAAGAAAACCTATATCCTGCCGAATTGTCTCAGAAAAATGCTGATCGACAATGGCTTTTCCTACGAAAAGAGCATCCGTGGTTTCAAGGACCGTGGATATGTCGAAAACAGACAGGAAAACCAGCGAGTTGGAAAGAGCAGCGTAAAGGTGATCATCGCTAATATTGAGCAGGCCTATGAATACAGAAAAGCTAGTGAATTCTTCTGATAACAAAAGGATACTGCAAAATATTCGGTAACGCAAGTAACAACGGAGCCGAAATCGACGGCAAATATGGGATGTTACCACTTCGACCGCTTTTTTTGAGAGATATACCAACACTATATATAGATAATTAATAGAGGGGATGATTATAAAAAGCCCTATATGTAATGTATATAGTAGAAGTAACAAGTAACATCAGTATCGCTTATCTTCCACTTCCCTATATGGGGTGTTGGGGAGAGCAGAAAGGGAAAGTACGATGAAAAATGCAAAGGAATGGCTGATGGGTATTAAAACCCAGCGGAAGTATATCGAGTGTCTGGAACGGGATGTTGAATGGCTGAAAAATGAGATGACCGCTGTCAACAGTCCATTCGGGCATGTAGGCGGTGGAACTCATAAGCCGGAGGCCGACTTCGAGAGCATCGTGGCACGGAAGGCAGAAAAGGAGCAGATGCTGGAAGAAGCAAAAGTACAGCTTGCCGACTTGCTGCTGGATGCGGACCGCGCCATCGATGCCATCCCGGATCTGAGGGTAAGGCTGGCACTGAAGATGTACTATCTGGAAGACAAGAGCACGGCAGTCATTGCCTGTCAGATGTGCTATTCCAAGCAACACATCAATCGTCTCATGAACACGGGATATCGGCTGATGGAACAACCAGAAGAAAAAATCCCTGCCTGATGGAACGCAAAGTGGAGATGGATGTTCTGCGATGTTTCGTTGCGTTTATGGATGTTCCGGGCAAAATATGATATTATTATACTGGCGAAAGCAGTAGGGGAAGACCCCGAGAAACACTAGATGATGAAGCCTTTGCAGGGCAAAACCTGTGAAGGCTTTTGTGTTTTTCTGGGATGCACCAGAAAAGTAGGAATACACGAAATAAGCAAGGAAAGTGAGGATTTGTCGATGAGTTTTGAGTATGCTGATAATCGACCGGTGCTGATGGACCCAAAGCACCCAACGCCTGTAAAAACCTGGGATTGCGGTGGTAATGATGTTGGTATCGTTAGGATCATGGAAGGCCAGACCGAAGATGGTTCGTGTGAAGCAGGCCATCCCAACAAGAATGTACTGAAAGTCAAAAAGCGTTTTCGCCGGATAAAAAGTTCAATATGCGAAACGAAGATTTAAGGCCAGATGAGCCAAAAGGAGATAAACACTATGAGGACTTTTGAAGAGGGCGGCAGCATTTGCCGCATAATCAGCTGCGTTGATAACGACTGTATCTACTACAAGATCGAGACAGGAAACGATACAGCGCATTTTAGTGATCTTTCGGAAGAAGAACAGAAGATCGTGCTGGAATGGTTGCAGTGGAATGTCTGGCCCGCCAAGGACAAGCTGGACGGCCATAGCAGCTATGGGATGAAGCACATCCTGAACAACCGCACCGGAATTTATATTACGAACAACCAGATGAAGGAAGCAATGTGGACTCTGGGATTCCGACCGACAAAGATCAATACTCTGAACTGGACGTTCAAGATCAAAAAGAGTTCTCCGATTTTTCAGCGACAGGTCGATGGCAGACTGGGCATGCCGATGCTCGGCAGTCCTACGACATACGCAAAAGGCTGATCGGCTGCGCCGGGGGGAGGGGCGGTCATAATCTCTGTGAGAAAAGAATACGGAGACCGGTGGCCCCTTTTCCATAAAAATTCGCAAATTGGGTAGGGTGGGGGTCTAATCCGTTTCGGAGCAAAATGAAATAGGAGAATGGAGCAACACCTGACTGCTTCAAGAATATAGCAAAGGGCATGGAAAACGTGAGTTTTGGCGGTTTTCGTGTCCTTTTGCTTCTTCAAAAAAATAGTATAAGTACCCACAGTCATATGTGACTAAAAGCCGTCAGAACAGAAAAAATCGCTTCGCTGTTTTTGATGTGTTTTTTATCTTTTTTTAAGAAAAATGCGGTACTAACGGCGAAATATGAAACTGTAGACCAAAAGGATTTGAGGGGAGATGATAAGTGGTGGGCTTTTTTAGCAGACTGTTTGGAACGAGGGTAAATGATTCACTGCCCGGCAATAGTTATATGTTCCGGCTGGGCAGTTCGACCTCCGGTGCAATGGTAAACCAGCGGTCAGCAATGCAGATATCGGCAGTCTATGCCTGCGTCAGAGTGCTGGCAGAATCCATAGCAGGACTGCCGTTGCATGTGTATCAATGCGGCAAGAACGGCAGCAGGGAAAAGGCGGTAGAGCATCCGCTGTATTTTCTGCTGCATGATGAGACAAACCCGGAGATGACCAGCTTTGTTTTTCGGGAAACGCTCATGACGCATCTGCTTTTGTGGGGAAATGCATATGCACAAATCATCCGGGATGGTCGGGGACAGGTGATAGCCCTCTATCCCTTGATGCCGGACCGTATGAGGGTAGACCGGGATGAAAACGGCCAGATCTATTATCGATATCAGCTTGGAGCAGATGAATCGCATCTGGATAAAGCTGGAACTGTCGACCTCAGCCCCAAAGATGTGCTGCATATCCCGGCATTGGGGTTTGACGGTCTGGTAGGGTACAGTCCGATTGCAATGGCAAGAAACTCCATTGGTATGGCGATCGCCTGTGAGGACTTTGGCGCATCGTTTTTTAGGAACGGTGCTGCTCCGTCCGGTGTGTTAGAGCATCCGGGGGTACTGAAAAATCCAGAGAAGCTGAGGGCAGCATGGGAGGCACAGTACGGCGGCAGCAGGAACAGCGGACGTGTCGCTGTCCTTGAAGAGGGCATGAAGTTTAATCCAATCGCAATACCACCGGAGCAGGCACAGTTCCTCGAAACGAGAAAGTTTCAGGTGGACGAGATCGCCCGTATCTTCCATGTGCCGCCGCACATGATCGGCGACTTAGAACGAAGCACCTTCAGCAACATCGAGCAGCAGTCGCTGGAATTTGTGAAATACACCCTGAACCCTTGGGTCTGCCGCTGGGAGCAGGCTTTGACAAGGTCGCTGCTCTCGCCCAGAGAAAAGAGAGAATACTGTATCAAATTCAATGTGGACGGCCTGCTGCGCGGCGATTACCAGAGCCGGATGAACGGCTATGCAGTCGGACGGCAGAATGGTTGGATGAGCGCAAACGACATCCGGGAACTCGAAAACCTTGACCGGATCCCGGCTGAACAGGGTGGTGACCTGTATCTGGTCAACGGCAATATGATCCGGATGACAGATGCAGCAACAAACCCCAGAGAAAAGAACAGCGCGTAAGTGCTGACTTTATAGTACACCTTTTGAATCAAAATATCTACACCATAAGGAGATTTTTATGACAGTCAATGAACTTCGAGAAAAACGAAACACTGCGTGGGAGAATGCCAAAGACTTTCTGGAAACCAATCGCATGGAAAACGGTCTCATCTCGGCGGCAGACGCTAAGATTTACGACAAAATGGTGCAGGACATCCAAAGCTATGGCGAGGAGATTGCACGGCTGGAACAGCTGCAGAGCATGGAGGATACCCTGCGCAGACCGACTGCGGCACCGCTGACCGCACGTCCCGGCAGCAAGGCAGGACGGGCATCCAACGAGTACAAAAACGCGTTGTTGACCGCCCTGCGCACGAACTTCAAGGATGTGGACAGCATTCTGCGTGAAGGGCAGGATGACTCCGGCGGCTATCTGGTGCCGGACGAATATGACCACCGTCTGGTCGAGGCACTGGAGCAGGAGAATATCTTCCGCAAGCTGGCGACGACCATCAACACCACCGGCCTGCACAAGATCAATGTGGCAGCTGTAAAGCCTGCTGCGGCATGGGTGGAGGAAGGCGAAGCCCTGACGTTTTCGGACGCGACCTTCAAACAGGTGATTCTGGATGCCTATAAGCTCCATGTGGCGGTCAAGGTGTCGGAAGAACTTCTGTACGATAATGCGTTCAATCTGGAAAGCTATCTGCTGAACAGCTTTGCAAAGGCACTGGGTAATGCAGAGGAAGAAGCCTTCCTGACCGGGGACGGCAAGAACAAGCCGACTGGTATTCTGGATGCCACCGGCGGCGGAGAGTTGGGCGTGGTCACTGCAGCAGACGGCATCAAGGCAGATGAGATCATCGACCTTGTGTATAAGCTGAAGCGTCCGTACCGGAAGAATGCGGCATTCATCACCGGCGATGCAACGCTGGCGCAGATCCGCAAGTTGAAGGATTCCAACGGAAACTTCCTGTGGTAGCCCGCCCTGACCGCAGGGAAGCCGGATCGGCTGTTGGGCTATCCGGTGTATACATCGGCTTATATGCCGAAGATCGCCAAGGGCGCGGCAGTCATGGCATTCGGCGATTTTTCCTACTACAACATCGGTGACCGCGGTACCCGGAGCATCGCGGAACTGAAAGAGCTGTACGCGGCGAATGGTCTGGTTGGCTTTGTCAGCAAGGAGCGCGTGGACGGCAAGCTGATCCTGCCGGAAGCCGTGCAAATCTTGAAAATGAAGGCAGCGTAATGCTGTGAAGCCTGTGCTGGAAACGGTGCAGGCTTTTTACATATAGAAGTGTGTCCATCTCTCAAAAAGAAGCGGTTTACATCTGAATTTTTAGGAGGAACCGCGTTATGGCACAAAATTGCAATGCCCCGCTTCAACCGAGAGAAAACTGGACACCGGAGGAGGTGCAACGAGATTATGATTATTTTATGGCGCAGAAAGCAGCCGAACAGCTGTGGAAGGATAAGCTGATCTCATTGTCCGAATTTGACAAATTGACCCAGATAAACCGGGAAACATTCTACCCGCATCTAGTTGAATTGATGCCGAAAATTGCTTGATAATCAGTTGAATTGACGGTAAGATACGACACTGAAGGAGGTGGCGGATTTCCATGAAAACTGTTTCGGTCATTGAACCAATTCCACGGCAGAAAAAGAAGCTCCGTGTGGCGGCGTACTGCCGGGTGTCCACCGAGACCGATGCTCAGCTGGAAAGTCTGGAAGCCCAGAAAAGCTACTATGAAAGTTATATTTCCGTGCATCCGGACTGGGTGCTGGTCGGCATCTATTACGATGAAGGTATTACCGGCACCAAGAAGGAAAAACGCCCGGACCTGCTCCGGATGCTGGGTGACTGCGAAGCAGGAAGAATCGACTTTGTGGTGACAAAATCCATCAGTCGCTTTTCCCGGAACACGACAGACTGTCTGGAACTGGTGCGCCGGCTGATGGAGCTGAACATCCCCATCTGGTTTGAAAAAGAACAGCTGAACACCAGCGAAATGGAAGGGGAGTTCCTGTTGTCCACGCTGAGCAGCCTTGCAGAAGGCGAATCGGTGTCCATTTCCGAAAACAGCAAGTGGTCTATTCAAAATCGTTTTCAGGATGGTACGTATAAACTCTGCTCTGCACCGTATGGCTACCGCTGGGATGGTAAAAATCTTGTGGTAGACCCTGTGCAGGCGAAAGTGGTAAAGCGCATCTTTACGGAGGTGCTGGCTGGCAAAGGAGCAGGAACGATAGCTGCCGACCTAAATGACGACGGCATCCCTGCCCAGCGGTGTGACCACTGGACTTCGACCTCCATCCTTGGGATGCTGACCAATGAACGGTATGTAGGGGATGCCCTGCTCCAAAAGACCTTTACGGATGAACAGTTCAACCGGCACCGGAACACTGGTGAAATGGATATGTACTGTGTGCAGGAGCACCACGAAGCCATCATCAGCCGGGAAGAGTTTGATGCGGTGGCAGAGCTGCTTACACAGCGGGCAGCAGAGAAAAATATCTGCAAGGGCGCAAATAAGTATCAGAATCGTTACGCATTTTCAGGAAAGATCCAGTGTGCGGAATGCGGTGGCATCTTTAAGCGCAGGACAAATTCCGGCAAGGGTGGCACCTACATTGCATGGTGCTGTGGAACACACATCGAGGACAAAGCCAAATGCAGTATCCAGTTCATCCGGGAAGACAAGATCAAACTGGCATTTGCCACGATGCTGAACAAACTGAACTACGGCAGTCGGCTGATCCTGAAACCATACCTGAAATCCCTGAAAGAAAATTCACAGGATGAGAGCCAGCTCCGTATCCAGTATTTGCAGGGACTGGTGATGCAGAACACAGAGCAGAGAGAGCGTCTGACTCGCCTGATGGCACAGGGCTATATCGACCAGGTGCTGTATAATCGGGAAAACAATGGACTGCTGGCACAGTGCGAGGAATTGCGGTCGGAAATGTCGACCCTGAAAAAGAGTCAGACCACGGATGCAGTAAAAACTGCCGAAACGGAAAAACTGCTGAAATTCGTGGAAAAAGCGGAAATGCAGACAGAATGGAATGAAGAACTGTTCACACAGTTCGTGGAGAAAATCATGGTGTATTCCAGAAATGAAATCGGCTTTGTGCTGAAATGCGGACTGACGCTCCGGGAAAGGATTTGAAAATGGTTCCCTATGGATATGAGATCGTAAATGGAAGGGCGGCGGTGGACAAAAGCAAACAAAAGAAAATCCGGCAGCTCTACCAGAATTACATCAGCGGAATGTCGCTTTCCAAGGCGGCGGAAGAAGCCGACATCCATATCCCGCATGGTATGGTGGCGAAACTCCTGTCGAATCAGCATTATCTGGGAGATTCATTCTATCCGCAGATCATCGACCGGAATACCTTTGAGAAAGCGGCAGAAGAACGCAAGTGCCGTGCAGAAAAGCTGGGCAGGATGAACTTGAAAAAGTCAGTGGAGCAGAAAGTGGTGCCAACGGCATTTACCCTTGCCAAAATCGAGGAATATTTTGAAGACCCTGAACGACAGGCAGAATATCTGTACAGTCTGATCATGGAGGAAGTTGTATGAAAAATGTGACAGTCATCCCGGCCAGAAAGCTGGCAAACGGCATACCAGTGGCAGTTCCGAAAAAGCTCCGTGTGGCGGCATATTGCCGTGTCAGCACAGACAGCGACGAACAGGCGGGCAGCTACGACGTCCAGATCAAGCACTACACCAATCAAATCGAGAGCAACCCGGAATGGACGCTGGCAGGTGTTTTTGCTGATGATGGCATTTCCGGCACGAATACGAAAAAGCGTGATGAATTCAACCGCATGATCGAGAAATGTCTGGCTGGCGAAATCGACATGGTGCTGACGAAATCCATCAGCCGGTTTGCCCGCAACACATTGGACTGTCTGAAATATGTCCGTCAGCTGAAAGAAAAAGGTGTTGCCGTTTATTTTGAAAAGGAGAACATCAACACGCTGGATTCCAAAGGTGAAGTGATGATCACCATCATGGCATCTCTTGCCCAGCAGGAATCGGAATCCATCAGCAAAAATGTGAAGCTGGGCATCGACTTCCGTAATAAGCAGGGCAAGGTGCAGGTGAATCACAATCGGTTTCTGGGCTACACCAAGGATGCCGAAGGGCATCTCATCATTGACCCGGAGCAGGCAGAAGTGGTCAAGCGTATCTACCGGGAATATCTGGAAGGCGCAAGTCTGGATGGGATTGCAAAGGGTTTGGAAGCAGACGGCATCCTGACGGGAGCAGGAGGCAACCGGTGGCACACCAGTACCCTGCGGCAGATTCTTACCAACGAAAAGTACATGGGGGATGCTCTGCTTCAAAAGACCTGCACCGTTGATGTCCTGAACAAGACCCGTGTGAAGAACAACGGTATTGCGGCGCAGTACTATGTGGAAGATGACCACGAGGCAATCATCCCGAAAGAACTTTATATGCGTGTGCAGGAAGAAATGGTGCGGCGCAGGAACGTACAGACCCGTCCGAACGGGAAAAAGTGTGTATACAGCCGTATCCACTGTTTCTCGCAGATCGTGGTCTGTGGTAAATGCAGAGACATCTTCCGGCGCATCCACTGGAACAATCACGGGTGTAAATCCATTGTCTGGCGGTGTGCAGGCAGGCTGGAAGGCTCAAGTTCCGCCTGCTCTGCCCGGACAGTCAACGAAAAAGAACTTGAACAGGTCGTTTTGAGAGCCTTGAATGAAATGCTGGGTGCGAAGACTACATACAAGGAACAGCTCCAGAAGAATCTGATGCTTGTGCTGCGGAGTGATACTTCTGCCCAGAAAGACCGCATTGCGGAGCGGCTGCTGGTGCTCCAACAGGAACTGCTGAACCGTGCCGCCAAGCGGGAGTCCTATGATGACATTGCCGAGGAAATCTACCATCTGCGGGAGCTGAAGCAACAGACTGATTCGGACGAGACGGTAAAAGCCATCCAGATGGAGCGCATCAAGGAATTGCAGGATTTTATCGGACAGCAGGAAAATACCCTGGCCGAATTTGATGAAAAACTGGTCAAGCGGTGGGTGCGGCGGATTACAGTCTGGGATGACCACTATACCGTGAAATTGAAGTCTGGACTGAGTATTGATGTGCCTGCGTGAAAAAATGAAGATAATAGGAGATAAAGCGTAGCCGTCAGTGTACCGTGTGATTTTGACACATGATATGCTGGCGGAATTTTTACTATAAAATAATACTACGTTGTTGACTTAATGCTACATATATGCTACAATAAGAACAAGAGAGGTTAGCAAAATGTCAGAATATACAGTTAAGCAAATTGCAGAAATGCTGGAGACGAATCCGGAAACAGTTAGGCGATGGATACGGTCTGGAAAATTAAAAGCCGTTCAGAACTCTAAGAAGGCTGGAAATCTTATATCTTCGGAAAGTCTTCAAAACTTTCTAAAAAGCACTCCTAAATATGCAGAAATGGCAGCAATAGCAGCTATGCAGGGCATTGCTACAGTGACGGTGTCGGCACTTTTTCCGGCGGCTATAAGTGTTTTGATGGGAGGTTTAGTTAAAAGTGCTTTCCATAAAGATAGCAGGAGGGTTACAGCAGAAGATATTAAATTGTATCTTCAAAAGGAAATAACGACAAGCAAGCAAGTACTTCAACGAAAAACAGAAATGATTGAACAACTTCAGAAGGAAGTTGCAGAAGAAAAGTCCAAATTAGAGGGGATGAATCAAATTCTCCAACAGGGGGATTTAGAGAAAATGGCAGAAGAGTTTAATACAAAGATTAATAGGTGAAAGGGAGAGATGATAATTGAGCAATCTGGGAATGTACCAGATGATTACAGTGTGGTCTAAAAAATTCGGAGGACCAGTAAATCTTCTGATTGCAACAGCATGTGCAGGTTATGTTGTTTTACGTACCGGAGAAGGAGCGGTTAAGACTATTATAAAAAGGGCAAAGAAGCATAATCAAGGAAAAAAGACGGGAACAGCCAAAGAGTATGCCGTTAATAGGGGGTGTAAAAGCGACGAAGGGCTACAATTTTCGGAGGGCGATAAATTCAAAGTGCTTGAGCAGGATGGAGAAGCGGTTCTTATTGAAAAAATAGGGGCAGACAGTAATCCATATTTTGTTTCAGCAAAATTTCTAAATGAAATATCTGAGTTTAAGTGACGACAGTGGAGGATACACATGAAAAGAATTGATGCAGACGCGATCTATGATGAAAACGTGGACTATGATGCTCTGGAACAGCATACCTACGCGGATTCAGGAAAGCACATTTTTTATACTTGTCCTCGATGCGGCAATGAATATCTGGCTACATTTATCACAGAAGAGAATGGCCAGACAATGTGTATTGATTGTTGGAACAGGATATATGGATGAGTGAATACCAGTACCGATGATATGCACTTCGGCATTCTTACAGAAAAGACACGCTATCTGAAAGAAAATCCGAAAAGAGTGAGCGAAATGTGTAAAGTGATGGAAGATTTATGAGATGAAAGCTATGCAAAGGGCCGTGAGGAACAGCCAAAGATGACAGCAAAAAATCTGTATGAGCAGAATTTTTCTATCGAGCAGATTGCCAAAGCAATCGGTTTTGACATTTCAACAGTAGAAAAATGGCTCACGCCGAAAGCTTTATAAGCAGATAAAATGAAACGCAACCAGTGTACCGTGTGATGAGATACACTGGCTGCATTTTTGCAGCAGTTCTAGTTAATGTCAGATGCTGGTGTAGATGAGTTTGAAATTGGAAAATATACTTCTTGACGTTGTATGCTTTCACAGATATACTAGATCTAAATTCAATATAGGTAGGAGACAAGGATATGTTAGAAAATCAAGTAAATGCACTGGTGACGATTCTAAAAGATAAAGACATCCAAGATTATGCTGGTGGAGCATTTTGGAATCTAATCAATGCGGTCCTTTTTAAGGACAAGGAAGCGGGCGTAGAGGGGATTGCCAATGTAAAAGAGCTGATTTTTAATATGCCAACTGCATTATTTTGGGATAAAATGGAACGTTACTTGTTTGGAACGTTTAAGTGCTATAACGAACAAATCAAAATGGCAGAAAAATTTAATAGTGACAGTGCAAAGTATCCTGAATTTGTTAAGAAACAGATTTACCTTATTGATAAGATAGATGATGACTTGAAAATTGACTATTTTGCTGACCTTACGCGGTGCTTTTTGCTGACAGAGATGAATGCTGACCTATATTACAAATTGGCGAATTTTATCAATATATGTACAGTTGAAGAACTTAACTATGTAAAAAACTTTGAATATGAAAAGAAAACAAAAATTGATGTTATGATTGCAGCCCTATACCAATATGGGCTTTTTGAACAAGACAATCAAAACGAAACGAGGTATGGTCTGTCGAGCTTTGGAATGGCACTAAAGAAAGATTGCTTGAACTTTAATGATGAAATAGAGGGAAAAGATTGTGTATTGTCATACGAGCAGATGAAGCCGTTAAATATTGCTGAAGCAATAACTCCAAAGGAAATAGATGGAATTCTTAATATGTGATTTTCCTCCAAACGTATTAAATCCTAAAATGAACGCCGCCAGTGTACCGTGTGATGAACATACGATATGCTGGCGGCGGTTTTGTTTACCTGGATTTTACCATCGGTGGCAGCGTAGGCAAATTTGCCCACACTGAGTTTTTCTGAGGTTGATCATGCTTATGCTTGTAATGCTTTTGTGGCTCTGAATTTATTTGACAACCAAATCCAGCACTGCATACCCCCAGATACCTGAGTGGCTAGATTGGTTGTCAGCCCCGACATCTTATCGGCGCACTCAGTTATCCCTTACCCTTGATGCTCTGATTTTGCTTTTACCAGAATATCCAAAAACAGCGGTTGACCTGTTTCCAAGGACGAAAACGGTTCAGACTGTAAAATGATGCCAAAACAATATTGAACGAATCACCGAACTATATTACTGGACTTTTGACATCAAGAGTACGCACTCCACATGCTTCGTCCTCGGGAACAAATCCACCGGCTGCACCTTTTCTGCGTGATACCCATTCTGCTCCAGCCATGCGGCGTCTCGGGCGGCGGTGGCAGGGTTGCAGCTGACATACACCACC
>OGXW01001571.1_pt1 | contig 17135 bp, 17 predicted proteins | sample 1576341 | NCBI WGS metagenome assembly OGXW01 (sample SAMEA3541592, study PRJEB24748) | human gut metagenome | biome: human gut; feature: human-associated habitat; material: faeces | place: China | collected 2012
AAACCAAGGCTTACAACAACGATAGGGATTCCTATTACTTGGCCACTATACAACATATACATCAATATAATTACACTTACCAATGGAACTATTACTAAAGGAATTTTTTGTCCCTCATCCTGGACTTTTAATATCTTCTCTGCAATTAGTTCACACACTAAGTATAAGAAATCACAAAATACAAATAAAATCTGGTTACTTGTAGTTGCAGCATCTACATAATTACTAAATGGAACTGTAGCAACAATATCACATATCATATTAAGAATATATATAATAGATGATACTCCTATAATTTTCTTTATTGATTTTGTATAAAATGACACAATAATAGCCACACCAGCTAGCGTATTAATTATATTTACCCAAGCAAGATGAAAACATAAATACAGAGCCGTATTAATTAGATAATATATTCCATATATAGGTAATAAAATTCTAACTGGCTTTTTTTCATTAAAAAATGCACCAATAAACCTGAAAACAATATATATTCGAAATAAATTTGCAATTATGCAAATAATTGTGTCTATCATAGATCTCCATCCTTTAATAATCGCTGTCTTATAGACTTTCTATAAGATTTACTTATTGTTAATAATTCTCCATTCTTAAGTTCAATTGAATCATATGAAAATCTAATTATATATTTGCTATTTACTATATAAGACTGATGAATCATATAAAAAGAATCCGGTAATCTGTTATTAATTTCCTTTAACTGCCCATAGAATTCCCTTATATCATTTTTCATCTTAATATGTATTATCCTACCTATGCTATAAAAATAATATATATCATCAAATGGAATTCTAATTACACTCCTCCCAACGCTATATTCGAATTTATCCTCTTTTCTCCCTAATAATTTACATGCAAGCATAAATGCTTCCTGCACCTTTTCCTCATCAAGCGGCTTTATCAAAAAATTCAGAGGTTGCGTATCAATTAAATCAAAGGCATAAAATTTCTTTCCTGATATATATATAATCCGCATATCATAATCGTCCATTTGTTTCCGAATGTATTGTGCAATCTCTATCCCTGTCATAGTTATAAGTTCTATATCCAAAAACAATATATCAATATCGCAATTGTTTTTTAACGCATATAATAGCCTTTCTCCGCTTTCCCATACCTCTGTTTCAATACTTATTCCTTCCTTCTTTGCCTGTCGCATTATACACTGTTCAACAAAAGAACAGATCAAAGAACTATCATCGCAAATTCCAATATGATACATTGCTTCTATCCCCTTTTTAACATTTCCGCTTCCTGACCAATGAAATATATCGTATCAATGATGCAATGCACAAAAAAGAAACAACGAAAATGCAATTCTTATATTTGTTCATTTTTATCCACACCTTATAATAATATATTTCAATTAAATCTTTATTATTGTACAAACGTCTTTCTGCTATTTTGTTCCATTGCTTAATTATATTTGACCATCTAGTAAAATCTGACCATTTTGTCGGGAACTCTATTGTGGGATACATTTTTAAATAGTCAGAGACATAATAATTATCATTACCCTCAACATTATATTGTGCACAAAATTCCTGTAAATATTGTCCCCTATATGCTTCATCTGAAATATCAATAATTGCGCCGCTTATCCGCCTGCCTCCTACATACAGATTTGTATTTGCATTTTTGCCTTCCTCTATTATTATAAACATTTCATCCGAATCTACTAATGAACGTATTATATATTCTTTATCTCCAACTTTAATAGCAGACCCAATAACATCATAGCTGCCAAATAAATTTTCTGCAAGCACATCACTAATAATACAGCCTGCAAGATCATATTCTAAAAGATTCCCTGTTCCTCCGAACATATTATTCAATGTAAAATCAACAGTTACTACAGTTGCACTAACCTGCTTATTTATATTGCTTATTTTCACTATCTGATTTTGTGCTATTATATATGTACCTATCACATAGTCTTCATCCTGCACTTTATTATATATACTCTGTTCAGTACAGATATACATGTACTTTTTATCATCCATATATTGATCAGATAAATTCATGCAATAAATAACCATCGTCACTGCACATGAAAATGATAAAATACAAATAAAAAAATTTATTACAATTTTTTTCATATTCCCACCTACTTTTCACGAACAATATTACCTGCATCAATATGTTTGTTTGAATTAATTATTATCTTATCTTTGTCAGAAAGTCCATCACTCTTAATGCCAACATATTCCGTATTTGATGCACCTGCTTTAATCAAAACCTTTGATGCTACCAATTCTGTTCCTAACATTGTTTCTTTCTCTTTCAAAACTAATACATATGAACTTAATGCATCTGAATGCACGGCTGAAATAGGAACAATAAAATCATACTTTTCAGATACATGGGTAATATTCACTAATACAGAATCACCCATATGGAATGTTTCTCCTGACACTTTTACTTCAACAATATAATTCTGCGCATTTGAATTATCTGCATAAACTGATTTTACCTCTGATGTTGCTGAACTTTTTCCGCATTGTACAACTGCTTTATCTCCAATCTGAACATTTTCCTTTTGTTGCCTGTAATATTGATTTTCAATGTATAATCCTGTGATTCTTCTGTTATAACAAAAGCAGCATCATTCGAGGTTTTAGTTCCAATACTTTGCCGCACTTCAGCTATTACACCTCCAGATGTAGCATACACAATCCCATCTTGATCAATTAACAATTTCATCTTATCTAAATTGTCATCTGCCATCGATATTTTTAATTCATCTGCTTTCCGTTCATCTTCAGACGCATACCAATAAAGCATCTGCATATCTTTTCGCTCTATTTTCTTATTCAAATACAACGCCGTAAGTTCATCAACATTTACTCTTAAAAGCTTATCACCGATACAAATGTTTTCTCCTTCTGTAACATAAATCTCTTCTACCATGACACCTGCACATACATAAATCGGTATATTTTTATCCCCCGCTACTGTTGCATCTGAAATAATACTGTACTCTATCTCTCCTGATGATACATATTTTGCCTCAACTACCGGCGTTAATATACTACTAGTAACACGCGATAGAATAGTTCCCAAAATAACCACCCCAAAGAACCATATTGCAACCCTCACAAACAATCTTTTCTTTTTCTCTTTCATATATTTTCCTCCTAGTCGTCCACCGATCCAATAGATATACCATCTGCCAATGTATTTTTTCCCATATAAAACATTATTATTGATGGAATACAACTAAATAATGCAAATGTAAATGCCCTCCCAATTCTTCCTTCTGCTATATCTGGCAAATAAACCGATAATGGCCATAAATATTTATCTTTTATAAACACAACTGGTTGTTCTACAATATTCCAGTATTCCAAAAATCCCAAAATAACGGCGGATATAATTCCTTTCTTTGCTATAGGAATTGCCATATTAAAAAATATATGAATTTTTCCTGCTCCATCAATCTCTGCAGCCTCTACCACTGATTCCGGGATCTGTTCAAAAGAACTATACATAATAAATATAGGAAACGTAGAAAATACTAAAGGCAAAATAATTGCCCAATGGGTATTTATGAGATTCATCTTATTTAATACAATATACTGAGATAGCATTGTTACTTGAAACGGTAGTATCATACAAAACATATACAAACCAAATATCCATTTTCCCCATTTTCTTTTGCACTTCGCTAATCCCCAAGCTGCTGGAACTGCCAAGATAAGTTGTCCCGCTAAAATAACAAATACAATCTTTATTGAATTCCAGAATAAAACATAATACTCTGGTGTATCAAATAATAACTCAATTACATTTCTTAATGTTGGGTACAGCGGAATAAAATGCCAGCTTGCGTATCCAATTTCATTTTCTATTACAGGATTTAACATCTGATACAACTCATTTTCTCCCATAAAAGTACCACAAACCAAAAATACTAATGGTAATACGGATATAATCGCACTAACTACAACAACTATTTTTAAAATCACTCCAAACAACAGCCCCAAACTATTGCTTAACTCTTTTTTTAGTAAGCAATCTTTCTTCTTACTTACCTTATGTTGTTTTATATTTTTAGCTTTACACGCTTCTTTAACTTTTTTCTTATAAACAGCTATTTTTAATTTCTCAGTCCAATCACCCAATATCATTTCACGAAAAAATAATATCGCAGCAAAAAAAGCTACCGCAGTCAAAACAGCACCGGCTGTCAATTTTCCAATATCCAATTTCAAAAACCAATTATTGAATACATGTTGAAGCTGATAAATATGCGTATCCGGATAACTCCCAGCAATTAAATATAACTCTCTAAAAATTTTAAATGAATTAACCATAGACAAAATTGCTGCTATAAATTCATATCTTTTTAAATTAGGTAATGTAATATGCCATACCAACCGGAAAGCACCTGCTCCATCAACTTTGGCAGCATCATATATCTCTTTCGGAATTGCTGATAGACCTGAAATCCAAATAAGCATATTATATCCTACATTTCTATATATAAATGTACAAACAAATAACACAAGCACCATTTTTCCTTCAAAAAAAGATACTGGATTTAAGCGTAATTCTTGTACCAAAATATTATTAATTATGCCTGCATCTGAAAACAGAATTTTCCAAATAACTGCCATTGCATTAGAAGGAATCACAAGAGGTATAAGAAATGCAAACTTTATCAGATTACTTTTTATATTGTATACCTCGATTGAAATAAACAGAGAAAATACCATTAACAAAAAGACGCTTATTAATACAAACCAAAAATTGTTCTTAGCAGCCAATTTAAAGGCATTATTGGTAAGAATCATTTTATAATTATCAAGACCAACAAATTTCCCAGAACCACCCATTTTAAATGATCGCACCAGCACATCAAACAATGGAAATATTATAAAAACTATTATTCCAATTAGTCCTGGTGCAACAAATGATTCCGTGTCATTTTTTATCTTTTTCACACAAACGTCTCCTCTCCATTAATTAATATCTAAAATAATAAATTTGTATAAATATTCCCTATATTTCGTATACAACCAATATTTACTTCTTGTTCGTAATATATTTTTTATATCGCATAATTTAATAATCCTTTCATTCTTCAGTAAACAATCTCCTGCAATTTGTATTTGATAATCTAAATTATATTCGCATACATTTGAATATCTTTTAGAAATGTAATCTAAACAAGTCTTAAAATACTTTTTATTTTGCAAATCAATTTTTAAATTGGTCATGTATTGCTTTGGAACAGAGATATATACTTTATCGTCATTCATCAATATATGAAATTTCTCCATGGAAATATTTATACAACTTATGCAAATCCAAAAAACGAGCTCATAAAATAACATATTTAAAATTTTGTAAGTATTATCTGAATATGTGTTCATGGTCGGAATCGTTCTTAAATCATACCGATTATTTTTTATTTTAACATTTAACAAAATTGATTTTGCCTTTATATATTTATTTTTAATAAAGTCATCTATTTTGACTGGTGTAAGATTTGCCACTTGCTCAATTTTACCAATCGGCAATTTATCTATATATTCTTTTTCTCCTATACGTGCAAATATTTTCTCTTTACTTTGCCTATATTGCTTTATTTCCTGTATAACATCATCTTTGCATTCATTAAATAAATCCTCTTCTATCGTATGTGCTCTTCTAATATTTTGTAAAATATTACTTGCCATATCATCAGACACTATACAGAAATTATAGTAAACAACAAAACACATATAATCGTATGTTGTATATGCCTGTATGATATAAGCTTTTTTTTCCTCTTCCGTCCTTTTTTTATCAAATGAAACTAATAAATGTTCAAGGAAATGCGTTATCCCCGAATTTTCTGTATCACCGACCATAGAGCCAAGTTTAATAAATAAACATTGGCATCTTAGCTTTTTTTCTGGAATATAATGCTCCAATGTATACTTTCTCATAACTGTATTTATCTCGCCTCTATCCTTATTTTTTTATTTTGAATTAATATATTATGCGTAATTCTACAGTCAGAAATCTTATCATGAGAAATATAAACCAAAAGCTTACCCTGACTCTCCTTCAATAAAATGTCTTGTATAATATTCGTTGTCTCATGATCCAAGGATGCGGCAGGTTCATCATAAACAAATAAATCACCGCTGTGAAATAACGCTCGACAAAAAGCTATTTTCTGCCATTGTCCCAGTGATAACTCTGTCCCATCACCTTGCTCATTATCTATTACTGTTTCTATACCATTTTTCATACTGATAATATCAGAATAAATATTTATCTCTTTTAACATTTGGTTTATACTTGATTCTGCCTTATCATTCTGAAATGTTATATTATCTCGAACTGATAGTGGATATCGGTTATACTCCTGATACATAATACATAAATGTTTATAGTAATCGTCTTTATCCAATTCCTGTATTTTTATGCCATTAACATAAATTTCTCCTTCATCAGGTTTATAAAAGCCTGCTATTAATTTAATTAAAGTAGATTTACCACATCCATTAGCCCCCTGTAATAAGTATTTTCCAGGAGTTTTTAAACAAAATGATACTTTTTCGAAAATATATTTATCCGATCCAGGATATTTATAACTTACGTTTTCAAAACGAATCTCCTGTATTTTCCCAGACTTCTTCCCACCTAATATCTCTTCCTCATGCTCCAAAAAACTTTGTAATGACTCAACATATAATCTATCAACCTTCAATTTTGTTAAAGAAGAAACTATACTTTGTAAATCTGCCGATATCTGATCAATGGATGTCATATACATTGTGATAACCCCTACTGTGAAGTTATGATGAACAGAAAAAACAACAGCTAGCAGCTTTAATGCATATATTGAAACAATATATATAAAATTAATGTATGCTTCTCCTTTTACTTGCTGTTTTCGTATTACATTTTCGGCATTATACCTCTCATTTTGAAACACCTTCACTTTCTCTATCAAAACATTAACCACCTTATATGTTCGAATCTCCATAATATGTCTGTGAGAAAAAAACAGCCCACTTAGTTTTCCCACCATTCGTTCTTCTTCTGTGTGCCCACATTTATTATCATATATTTTTGTCGAATATGATAATTCATATAATAATAATGGTAGTATTAATACACTTATAACTATCGGAATCAAAATATTATATCGTACTAAAATTATAAATACACTTACATATGCCATTATGTATTGTGTAATGGTTGCAAATCCATTTACAATTCCAACTATGCTAGCTGCACTTACATTATTTATTCGTATAAGTTCATCATAAAACTTAGCATCATGATACATGTCATATTTAACACGAGAGCACTTACGCAACAATGCATTATTAATTTTATTTTCAAGCTGCATTGAATATTTCCAATTGATATACGTAGAAATTTTACTAAGTAACAAACTTGCAAATGCCAAAACCATATAGCAACCAATAGTAATAAAAATTCTGTTATACGAATTATTTTTTAGACAAAATATTATTCCATCAATCAACTGTTGCCACACAATCAATTCAAGTGATAATATAATCCCTTGCAGCAAACTTATCACCAATATTAATATAATTTGTATTTTACCTAAGCATCTTGTCATTCTTAAAACAAATGCTATTTTTTTCATCTATGACCTCTCTATTGTAAGTAACCTCAACCATTATTCGCTTAAATAAATTTTCAAAAGATTATTTATTGCATTATAAGTCTCGTCAGCGTCCATTTCTCCATTTATATATTTAGACATCTGTTCCTTAATGATCTCCTCAACCTCAGCATCTATAGATATTGGTGTTTTCAAACTCTTTAATGCTTCAATATACTCATTCATATCTTCATCACATACAAAATAAGAAGAAAATAGATATGACTCATCACCTACTTTTTCTATACCCCCCGGAGTTCCAAGTTGAAGCATATCCTCATTTAAGCTTTTTATGGCATTAATATTAACAGGATTTCCCTGTCTTAAATGTACGCTGTCACTGTAATACTGTTTCTGTATATCAGTACTAAACATATAGCTTACAAATTTCTTTGATGCTTCTATATCATTGCAATTTGCATTTATGGAAAAAATAAGAGTTGGAATATATGTCGCCCCGCTGTTATTTTCCCATATGCGATATACAAATTCTTCATTTGCGGTATTTCCTTTATCACTTCCGACTAATGTATCATGTTTTATACTATAAAATCTCCATGCCTGGGAAACATCATTCATCATCATAAATGCAATATTCTGACCAGAATAATTTCTATTGTAGAGAGGTGTCATACATAAATCATTTATGTTTTTTCCCTGTTCATATTGTCCATTCTCATTTATCTGATTTGTTATTTCTTCTTGTGTTGTTCTACTCATCTCCAGATCATACAGCTTTTTTAATTCATCAATAAACTCCTTTAATGCATCATTGTTATAATCTCCATCAATACTTATAATTTCTGACGCATATAATGGATAAACAACATCAAAAAATGCTTCCCATTCATATAAATTCAAATCATTTCCATAGTTTGGTTTACTACTATTATTTATATATGAAATCAACGAATCTATATCATTGATTGTGCTCACATCATCACCATCACCTACCACTGCAGTAAACTGTATTTTTGACGGAATTGCATATACTCCACTATTTGTTCTATATGTATTTATAATCTCCGTTAAACATTCTGGTTCATTTTTAAGTATTTCTGTTTCAATATCAGATAAATCTAATAACGTTCCAGCTTTTTCGTAATTTCGTATATTTAAACCATCCATTACTATAACGTCCGGCCCTTTTCCAGCAAGCAATTCCGTATTTAATGCACTTACAGCATCAGATACAGCTACTCCACTATTGTCATCTATTCCCCATGCATATTTTATGGTCACATCCTTATTATTATTTTGAAATGTATTAATCATCATTTCCATACATTCCGCATAATATAACGAATATACTGTTATCTCGCTTTTTTCTTGTGGTATATCCTCTGCATCTTTTATATCCACTTCCCTTGCCGTAAACATTATAGATTTTTTTTCATTTTCTTCTGAGCATACTGCAAGTATATCTTGGACATCTTCCGCTCCTTTAACAACAACATACCCATATAAAACATCTATTTTTGATTTATATTCATTATCATCCTTATTGAATAAGCTTTTAATTTGTTTATCTGATATTTCATATATATACATTCCATCTTCTAAAGCAAAGCACAAATTATCAGCATCCACATATTGCATAATCAATCGACAGCTTAAAGCATCATATCCAAGGCTTTCTTTAGTCCTTTCGATATCATTTTTATACTTTTCAACAAATACAGTATCCACTGCTTTTTTCTCCCCACTGTCTACATCGTATATACTAATACCATTATCATCTAATATTGCTAAATCACTCTCATTCACACAAAAATCTAACATATTAGTAACATCAATGCTTAAACTTTTATTAGTAAAATTCTTATCATACACAACTATTTTATTGTCATAGGAAACATACCGTCTTTCTTTATTGCAAATTAACCTTTTTATTTCTAAAGGCTCTAATTCTATATTCTGACTATCGATACAACACCAGACATTACTTGATTGCACAGTTCCATCGATATTAAAAACTTCATATGCAACTATAACATTTCCATTCTCATCCAAATCTACAGAACTAATACTTATATTTTTATCATCATCTAAAAATCCCTCTAATATATCCTGTTTGTCCCATGTCAAACCATCAGTTGATGAAAGTTGGCAAATTTTATTATCATCATTCTCTCCAAATACATACATTCTACTTCCATATTGTGAAATTCCTAATACGTTACTAAGCGAATCAAATTCACTTAACTCATATAATCTATAATTCAAAGTTTTGACGTTGTCATCTGTAGTCTTACTACTACATCCAATCAAAATTACCGATAACAAAGCCAGACAGCACACAAATCTGATATGTTTTTTTAAAAATAGATTTCTAATTATCTGAAATACATCATTCATGTATTATCACCTCACAATTTTATTGTACAGCTAAGGAAGAGCAATTCTTCCTTAGCCTTTCTGACACATATTCATATTATTAACTAGCATTTACTCTCGTGCCAACAGTACCATATCCATCAGAACAAAGACATGATACTCCACTGTTCTTTGAAACAGCATAAAGTGTGCCTGTTGAGCACTTACAACCAGTACTCAAAGTTGAATAATCAGCAATTTTTTCCTTCTGCCATTCTCTTCCTACAGGATCAATTCGTTTCATCTTGTTTCCTCCTTTCATAATAATTTTCATCCTCATTGTATTTTAATAACAAATCTGGTTGTTCCTCCAGAATTGTATGATAAAGGATCAACAACTTATACATTTGAGTTCGGCATCCTTCACATAATATTTTCTTTCTCTTCATATCCAGTCCATCAGAATCAAAGCATCTTGCATAACACACATTGCAAAGTTGAATAGCCCAACATTTTTTGCAGTTTTCCTTTGACATCTGGCTATAATCATCAACATAATATCTTTTTATCCTATCAAAAGAAATTCCGTTTCTCACATCCCCAATTGCTGGTGAATTACCTATTCTTTCACATGCAAAAAAATTGCCTTCTGTTGATACATATAATCTCTGAATTCCAGGAATACAACATGCATTTAATCCGCTATCCACAAAAGGAATATCACTAATTCTTCTGTTGTGTATTTCTTTTAACCCTTCATCTAACATATCAGAAAACACCGTTTCATGTTCTTCATAAATCTTTTCATATTCCCAACTTGTCAAATCAAACTTAGTGTTAGCATTTGCACTTATCAAATCCACATTAGGCAATAAATCACTATCGTTCGCAATTATATCTCTTCCCTCATAAGATACACTTCGTGGCGAATCTGAATCTATGAAAGATAATTTATTAAAAAAATTATCCATACTATCAAACTTTTCCTTATTATATGGTGGCGATATAACACTATTTGTTCCGATATATTTTCTTTTATCTTTATCATAACTTTCATACAGAAGTTTAAGTCCACCAACTGTTTTCTCATATGAACCGATTTCATTCTTAAACACTCTATTTTGGTTATGTATCTCCTCATTTCCATCCAAACTACATGTAATTCTAAAACTATTATCAGCAAAAAATTTTGCCATTTTCTTATTCATTAAAGTCAAATTACTTGTTAAGTTAAACGTAACTCTACTCCCTAGTTTTTTCTTTGCATATTCTGTAGCCATAACAATAAGCTTATAATTTAGCAAAGGCTCTCCACCATAAAATGACATCATTAGATCTTGTTTTTTATCTGATTTTTCAGCAAAATAATCTATAGCACTCTTTGCAACATCAAAATTCATTTGTCTTGCTCCGAACCCACGAAAATTCTCTGTCTCTTCCCCATATATACAATATTTACATCTTAAATTACAATTTTCCGTCACTTCAAGTATTAACTGTCTGCACCCTTGATCTACCAATTCTTTTAAATTATTTATGTGAGCGCAATTAAAAAAATCAAGTTTCCTCGCCTTAAATATATTTTCTTCTGCAACCATTTTATTTAGTTTCAAAATCAAATCAGATATCTTATTTCTAGATAAGCCAACATCCACAATCTTCCCTTTATTTTTAAAAATATTGAGCAATAATTTATACATATCTTCTGTACAGCGCAATACCTTTCCTGTACCTGAATCAAAATAATATTTATTATTTCGAGTCGCAAATGGTATTCCAAATCTATCAAAATCATCATCGACACAAATATTTATATTTCTTTTGTCATCCATAGCTATCTCCCTATCATTTTTCGGTTATCTATTCTGCCCCAAATAAGAAGTATTCCTACTGTTACATAAACCATCACAACAATACATATTATAAAATATAAATTCTTATAATATGAAAACAATATACATAAGTTTTCGCCAATCAATACCTTACACGTTTTTCTTCGGTAGACCGCTTTCTCCAATTCATCAAGTAATTTATTCTTATTTCCCACTGGAACCATAAAGAAGAATAAGACATTACATAAAGCAGAGATTATTAAATACACAACCATGTTCCATCTTTCTAAAAAAAATATACTAAATACTAATAATAAAATTGCAACAGATGATATAATACACCCCTTTTCAGTATTTGAATGATATCCACCAGCGTATTTCCGTAATGGGAAAAAAACATAAAGAATAATATACCACTTAACAATGAATCAAATATCCATCCTATACAAAGCAATATCCCTAAACAAATTACAAGATTGATTAGATTTTCTATTCCAAACCTTATAATATCCTCTTCTTCTTTTTCTAACACCCCATCCCGTTCACACTTATCCAGTAACTTATCCACAAGCCTCATCAGAATTTTCTTAAAGCCTTTATTGCTTTACTCTCTTTTTTCTGATAATTCAAACATGGGCATGTCGTGTTAGCCTCTAATTTTGCCATTTTTTTTGCCACTGATACAATCACCTCTGACATTCTACAACCCTCTTTTTTCTTCATTTTTTATATTCCTCCTTAGTAAATTAATTGTATTAATTTTATCACAAAAAAAATATAATTTTTTTATGTTGTAAAAAACTACCTTATTATTGTAAAAAATGACCTTATACTTTAAAAATATTAATTTTCACCAGTTATTCCTCAATCCCATTCATGACGTCACCTATGTTATCAGCATAATCCAGATCTCTATCATATCCGTCATAATAAAATTTATACGAAATGTCAATTCTCGATCTGTTCTGTTGCATTTATATGATGTCTTAGTTATCGCATTCACTGCGATGACAAATGATGTACCATTATATTTGCTGTCTCAATAGTTGCCGAGTGACCTAATAGCACACGACAAATAGGGCGTAGGGAAAAAACAAACTCTCTACCTACGCCCACAACATACTCTATTGAAAATAAAACAACCTTTTTGCTATCTACCTATATACTTTATCCACCTGTTCTCGATTTATCGTATCCGTTACATTCTTTTTCCCATCATGCTTTGCCATATACGCCTCAAAAGCATCAGCTCCATATACCGGCTGTTCTTCAGCAACTACAGCTAATCGTCCCTGTGTGGAATGTAATGTTTCTCTTTCCTCTAGTCCATAGTTCTCCTCGTTTTCAGATTTTGACTCTTTCCTGCGATCTCTCAGCTCCTGCATGTGTCTATCCATAACATCCAGCCGAAGATTATCTACTTTGTCGATGGCGGCATCGAGGTGAAGTTCCAGCCCGGTATAAACTTTCTTTTGCCACTCCCATGGTTTACGGAGATATGACTGGTTATCACGGGCTATATCATCCTGCACATAATCTTTTTTCTCCCTGCTAGCAAGCGCGCGGAAGCTGTCTGCAATCTGACGGCTTGCTGTTCTCATACCTTCTGAGAATCCATCAATTCTTGCAAGCATCTGATCCGTCTCACGGATTCCTTCACGTACTTTCTCACGGATTACTGACAGCTTCTCCTTTACCCCGAGGAAGTCAGCCACCTTGTTCAGAGCCGCTTTCCCCTTCTGTCTAAAGTCACCTACAATCTCTGCAGCCTTTGTCTTCATATCATTCTTCGCCTCAAGAAGTTTCTGTTTCATCTCATTACATCGCGACTGTGCCTTACCGACCACATCTGATAAGACTTCCTTCAGACTCTTTGATACCTGTTCATCACGCATCGCCTGCATTTCCTTACGCATCTGATTTATTTCCTGCGTCATCTGATCTAAACGATTGCCGATGATATCAATATAAGTTGCCATCTCAAATACGTCTCCAGCCTGACGTCCTCTGTCATTTGATTTTAGCAACTCGATCAGCTCCATTATCATTTCATCCTTAGTCATTGACGCTTTAGTTGTCTCTTCCATAGTCTACTCCTTTCCACCAGGCAGCACCCAATTTACCGGATGCCACCTGACCTTCGATTACTTTTTCTTCTAACGAAATGGCAAATTTTCTGCACCGGATATCTTGTTCTTATCTGCATCATTCACCACTGCTGTTTTCTGCTGTATTCCGTCAGTTTCCTGTCGCTGCTTTTCCTTTGCCTCCTCATATGCCTTCTCGATCTCACCATAAAGCTTTGCACGAAAGTTCTTCGTCACCGGGTAGCAGATATCCTGATAGATATCCCTGCCATTCTCATTCTTCTGCTTGGTTCTGTACGATGGCATTGATACAAATACCTTCTCCTTGCCCTGAAGAATATTTACATTATTGACAATGAAGCAATCCTCAAAATAAATTCTTGCAAGGCCGCGGATGTTGCTGCCTTCCCTCTCATACGGAGTCACTGTCACTGAAAACTGCGGTGGCTCTATCTCCTTTGCGTAACCACGATCAGGCTGCCCCTGGTCCTTTACGCGCTCAAACTCGGCCAGAATACTTCCATAGAGTTCTTCACGAAAATCTGACGTGATCGGATTGCATACATCCTTAAATACTGTCGTCCCATTCTCATCCTTCTCGTTTGACTTATATCTCGGCATAGATACAAAGAGCTTTCCGTTCTCTTTGTTCTGGACAATTGCGATATTTGTTATCTTGAAGGAATCCCCGAATACCACAGTTGCAAATCCCTTCACATTTCATAGCTCTGCCATGTATGTGTGCATTGGTAATAAACCCTGCCTACCCCCGCACACTAGGGAGCTATGGATAAGCCGCTTTTGCGTTTACGACGCCCTGGCACCTGCCAGCACAATCTTCTCTACCGCCATTTTCGAGAACCGGGAAGCCACTCCTGACACCCTCATAGTTTATTATCCTTCCGCAACAGATGTTTACCTGCTCGCTCCATCTTCATCTTTCGATCCGTCAACACTCTTCGCAAACTACAGTTGATTTATACCAAGTAACTGAACCGGAATTTTCACTATATCCATAACTGTTATTCAGTTGTAAGCCCTTTATCGGCTCGCATGATTATGATATATCTTTTTCAACTTACTTGAACAACTCCCCAAGATGTAATTTGCGCATTTGTTCATCTTGATAAGATGAATTTGCGTTCAGTTCTCATTTGTGAACCTTTAATTGTATTATACAGTCCACATTTGTGGTCGTCAATAGCACAAAAGAAAAAATACCACTTTTGTGAACTTTATGATATAGTAATACAGAAGTCATATTTTCAATAATGTAACGATTGGAGGATATATCATGACTAGTACAGATCCTGTAGCAGATAAAATCCGCACATTTAGAAAAGAGCAGAGCTTGTCCCAGGATGACCTTGCGACAAAATCAGGGATTAATGTTTCCACGATAAAGAAATACGAAATTGGAGATCGCAAGCCCAAGCTTGATCAGTTGTTAAAGATTGCATCCGCACTTGGTGTCAGCATAAACGAATTTCTCACTTTTGAAATCTCTACAATCGGGGATGTCTTGTCCATCCTTATGAAACTAGATGAACAAACTGACATGGACATAACAGGTAAAAAAGATGGAAATGGAAATTATATACCAGACAGCATTTCATTCTCATTTTCAAATGATAATATCAATAATGCCCTAGCTGCATATCTTGCCTACAAAGATAAGAAGAATGCAGCTATCAAACCAGAAGCTGCCGATGTCGTATATTCCATTGATGAGCAAAAGATATTGCTGGAACATACAAAGAACAATCTTCTCTTATCTAATACTCCGATAAATAAGCAGAAAAAATCCTAAGACCTACATATCAGTCTTAGGATTTTTTATTAGCACTCTCCATTTTATAATTTATTTTTACACCAAAATTACACCATTTTTGTCTCTTTTGACAAAAATACACGATATAAGACGAATTGACTGAATCTCGAAAAACCTAGTAAAATAGCCATTTCTAGGCTCTACGAAACAGGACAAAAATCGACTTCCATTATCAAGAGGTGAGTGCTAATTCTTTTATGAAGATTGTGTGAACGCAAATGGCTCTATCCCTTATAGATACTCTCATTCTTAATTCATTGTAAATGACATTCTCCATAGAATGTGTCACTTCCAGCTGCCTGTAATGAATTCTTGAATTTCTAAGTCCCATATCCATAAAATAGTACTTCATTGGCGTACCGATATAGGACTTTCCCTTAATATCATATCTGTTCGCCTCTTCAATTAAAAAAGCATCCTCCAAATATTCAATATATTTCGTAATCGTTGTTGCTGTAATCTTCGAATTGTTTACGCTTTTAAATGTTTTCTGAAGTTTGTTAGGATTCGTCAACGCACCAATTGCGGATGCCAAAACATCTAGCAATGATTCCATTTCTCCAACGTTTCTGATTTTGTTTCGTTTCACAATATCACTGATATATGTTTCCTGAAACAGATTATCCAATAGATTCATTTTTTGCTCATCCGTTTCAACTAATACCACCAACGGAATACCGCCATAAGTAATATATTCGTTCCATCCATCATATTTATTTCCATCATAGCAACTCATAAATTCCGAAAAGCTCAAAGGGTACATATGTACCTCATCCCCTCTGCCGCCAAATTCAGTAGCTATATCTCTGGATAAAAACTTTGCATTACTTCCCGTTACAAACACATCGCAATTCTTCTTATCCGCTAAACCGTTAAGCACACTCACAAACTCATCCAGCAACTGCACTTCATCTAAAAGAAAGTAGTATTTTTCATTATCTTGAAGTTGTTTCTTTGCCCAAGGGTAAAAGATTTTCGGATCTCGATATTCTATATTATCGAATAAGTCAAACGCCATTTCAATGATGTGTTTTTCATCCACTCCATTTTCAAGCAAATGATTTTTAAACAGCGTTCGCAATAAATATGATTTTCCACATCTTCTTATTCCTGTTACAATTTTAATCAGACCATTTCCTTCACGATTTATAAGTTGTTCTAAATAGTAATCTCTTTTAATTTCTTTTACCATGACATTTTCTCCCAAAAGATATTTTGGTTGATATATACCAAAATATCTTCCAGATTCTTTTCACATTCATATATAATATAAACACCAAAAACGGCAGGCCGTCTGTTATATGACCACCTGCCTGTTACCTGCTATAATACTATTTTCCGTGTATCACCAGTCCATCAAACTTGAAGTTAGCGATTTCTTTTTCCGGTATTCTCTGTCCCACGGATTTCCT
>OGXW01001573.1_pt1 | contig 17129 bp, 15 predicted proteins | sample 1576341 | NCBI WGS metagenome assembly OGXW01 (sample SAMEA3541592, study PRJEB24748) | human gut metagenome | biome: human gut; feature: human-associated habitat; material: faeces | place: China | collected 2012
GAAGGCGGTTTGGCTGAGAAAAATATGGTGGCAATTTCAAAACCAAACGGATAACTGGAATGAAAAGGAGCTGCATGGTGTGATCGCAACAGGTTCCCACATCGATACGGTACGAAATGGAGGAAAATTTGACGGATTACTCGGAAGCATAGCAGGGATTGAAGTGGCACAGTGCCTGAAAGAAAATCATGTAAAATTAAAAAGCCCGTTTGAAGTAATTCTTTTTACAGATGAAGAAGGTGCCAGATTTAATGCAGGTATGGTCGGAAGTAAGGTAATTGCCGGTCTTGGAATGGAACGACCGCTTAGTGAATATACAGACAATGAGGGCATCAGTGAAGAGGCGGCAATGCAAAAGTGCGGATATCATCCGGAAAAACTGGAAGAGGCAGTGCACGCAGATAAATATGAAAAATTTGTTGAACTTCATATTGAACAGGGAATTGTGCTGGAACAGGAAAGCAGGCAGATAGGGATTGTAACCGGGATCAAAGGTCCATACTGGATTGAAGGAAGCTTTGAGGGGGAAGCAAATCATGCAGGCGGCACACCGATGAATATGCGGAAAGATGCAATGACGGCTGCTGCAAATTATATTGCAGAAGTAGAAAAAATAGCATCCCGTCTGGGAGATATGTTTGTGGCAACAGTAGGAACACTCAAAGTACATCCGGGTGGAATCAATACGATTCCGGGAAGAGTAGACTATACGATCGACATCAGAGATACAGATATGGAGCGCAGGGCACAGGGAATCCGGGAAATAAAAGAAGCGGCAGTGAAAATTTCGGACAGATTTCATGTAGAGAGTACCCAGAAGTGTCTGAAAGATGCAAAGGCAGAGATGATGAATGAAGCAATCGTAGACACAATTGAAGATGTGTGCAAAAAGCGGGGATATACATATATGCGTATGCCAAGTGGTCCGTTTCATGATACCTTATCGATGGCACATATCTGCGATGTGGGAATGATTTTCGTGCCAAGTATCGGAGGCGTAAGTCATTCACCATATGAAGATACGGCATGGGAAGACATATTTGCAGGAGCGCAGGTGCTGGCAGATACTATGGAAAATCTTGTCGGTTAAGCTATCTGATCAGAGAAGCGAATCCGGAGGATAAAAGAAGCCAGCTCCTTTATGCAACAAAACGCTTAATGATGATGGAATCGGCATAGACTTAGGAATCAAAGATTTGGTTGCCTGCTCTGATGCTGTTAAGTATAAGAACATCAATAAGAGTCAGAAAGTAAAATCCAAGTACGAAGGGGAGAAGGACACATTGTCGTATGCAGAGTCAGGTGGTGGACAAGGCAGCAAAGGTGTACGGAACAACCAGGGTGGTCAGAAGAAAAAGAAGATAACAGAAAGAAAAATTTCCCGTATAGACGAAAGTTTATGCGGGAAATTTTATTGTAAAATGAAAAACAAAAATGAAAAACATTTTCAAATTCCATTGACATACAAAAATAATGTGATAAAATGAAAACGATTTCCAAATTGAAGGGAGGAGGTCAGTATGGCAAAAGCACCATATAAAACAAAACAAATGACCGAAATACTTACCTTCCTGAAATCGGTACAGGGAAGACATGTTACTGTGAATGAAATCTGTGATTTTTTCAGGGAAAAAGGGATTTCCATCGGAACTACGACCATTTACCGCCAGCTTGAGAAGATGGTGAAAGAGGGACTGGTTGCAAAATATGTGATAGACGGTTCGAGCAGTGCCTGTTTTGAATATATCGGAGATCATGGGGAAGAACATGAAAACTGCTATCATTGTAAATGTGAGAAATGTGGAAAGCTGATCCATTTACAGTGCAATGAGGTAGAAAGCTTAAAACAGCATATGCAGCAGCATCATGATTTTCAGATGGATCCGCATCGTACCGTATTTTACGGAATCTGCGGTGAATGCAGTAAGAAAGAATAGATAAAATTTATTAACAGATGAAATCTGGGAAAGGAGAAGGAGATGGATACAGGAAAGAAAAAAAGTATGGCAGCGGTTATATGTATTTTTCTTATATTTGTAACCTTTGCTTCTCTTTTTTATGTTGCCAGAGAGGAAAATCATAACTGTACGGGAAAGGACTGCCCGATCTGTGCCTGCGTTCATCAGGCAAAGCAGGTCCTTCGGAATCTGGGAACAACACCTGCAGTAGGATTTTTCGCCAGTCCGGTGATCTTTATCACAGAAATTGTTATTTTGCCGGGGCTCTGGATCATTTTGTCCATTTCGTTAGTTCATCAAAAGGTAAGATTAAATGATTGAATAAAACTTTTTATAAAGCAGAAAGGGTATGAAAAGTCATACCTTTCCTTTGGTGTACCATTTTTTAATAAGTGTAGATAATGGAGGTTTTATTCATGAAAAAGTATATAGCAATTCTACTGGCCGCTGCGATGGCGACTCTGGGCATTTCTGCCTGCCGGAAGGAAAATTCCAATAAAGAAACAAAAGTTCAGAAAGATTCTGATATTAAAGTTGTGACAACCATTTTCCCGGAATATGACTGGGTACGTCAGATTGCGGGAGAAGAAGCGGATCAGATGGATATCACCATGCTTCTTGACAATGGTGTGGATCTGCACAGTTATCAGCCGACTGCAGAGGACATCATGAAAGTATCGGATTGTGATCTGTTCGTATATGTCGGCGGCGAATCGGATGCATGGGTGGATGATGCGTTAAAACAGGCGAAGAATAAAGATATGCAGGTGGTCAATCTGCTCGATGTACTTGGAAACAATGCGAAAGAGGAAGAAGTGATCGAAGGAATGGAGCCTGAAGAAGGCGGAGAGGAAGAAGAACCGGAATATGATGAGCATGTATGGCTTTCTGTAAAAAATGCAGAAGTGCTGAGTAAGGCAATTGCAGACGCGCTGGAAAAAGCAGACCCGGATCATAAGGATATTTATCAGGAGAATGCATCTGCATACAGTGAAAAGCTGAAAGACCTGGATGCTAAGTACCAGGAAGTTGTTGATGGCGCGTCACAGAAAACACTGCTTTTTGGCGATCGTTTTCCATTCCGTTATCTGGTAGATGATTATGGATTAAGCTATTATGCTGCATTTGTCGGATGCTCGGCAGAAAGTGAAGCAAGCTTTGATACAATTTCATTCCTGGCGAATAAAGTAGATGAGTTGGGACTAAAGGATATCATGGCGATTGAAAATTCCAATCAGAAAATTGCAAAGACGATCATTGAGAACACCAAAGAGAAAAATCAGAAGATTCTGACACTGGATACTATGCAGTCTACAACATCGGATGATGTGAAGAATGGCACAACCTACCTGTCAGTGATGGAAAAGAATCTTGAAGTATTAAAAGAAGCTTTGCAGTAGGAGGGAATATGGCACAAATTATATGTCGGGATCTGGCAATCGGATATGAAGGAAAAACAGTCGTGCAGAATATAAACCTTTCGGTAAAGAAAGGGGATTATCTGTGTGTGATCGGGGAAAATGGGGCTGGAAAATCTACTTTTATGAAGACTTTACTGGGACTTTTACCACCGGTGAGCGGGAAAATAGAATTCTATGATGGACTGAAGAAGAATGAAATCGGATATTTGCCACAGCAGACAGAGGTGCAAAAAGATTTTCCGGCATCCGTGAGAGAAATTGTTCTCTCCGGATGTCAGAATCACCTTGGCTTCTGGCCGTTTTACCGTACAAAAGAGAAAAAATACGCAGAAGAGATGATGAAAAAACTGCAGATCACTCATCTGTCAAAACGTTGCTACAGAGAATTGTCCGGAGGGCAACAGCAGAGAGTTCTGCTTGCAAGAGCACTTTGTGCGACCAGGAAAATTCTGCTTCTGGATGAACCGGTTTCCGGGCTGGATCCACAAATGACAGAAGAAATGTATCGGTTAATTGAGAAGATCAACCGGGAAGACAAGATAACGATCATTATGATATCACATGATATCCGTGGGGCAATGGAATATGCAAGTCATATCCTGCAGATTGGTCAGGAAGTTATTTTTGAATCGAAAGAAAATTATCTGCGGGCGCATACGAAGAGAAGTGTTCTAGGAAATACAGGAGGGAAAAAATGATAGAAAAGCTGATATTTTATATGGGATATCCTTTTGTGCGGTATGCATTGATCGTTGGCGTACTGATCGCACTTTGTTCCTCCTTGCTTGGAGTGACACTGGTATTGAAAAGATTTTCGTTTATCGGAGACGGCTTATCCCATGTTGCATTTGGAGCGATGGCGGTGGCATCGGTTTTAAATATTACAAACAATATGCTGTTTATCCTTCCGGTAACGGTCGTATGTGCGATTTTATTATTACGGACAGGACAAAATACAAAAATAAAAGGAGATGCGGCGATTGCAATGATCTCAGTTGGAGCACTTGCAATCGGTTATCTGCTTATGAATGTATTTGCGACAGGTCCTAATCTTTCAGGAGATGTATGTACTACATTATTTGGATCTACTTCTATTTTGACATTGAAGATTGAACAGGTGTGGCTGTGTGTGGTATTGTCGGTTGTGGTTGTTGTGTTATTTATCGTATTTTATCATAAAATTTTCTGCGTGACCTTTGATGAAACGTTCGCAAAGGCAACAGGCATCCGGGCAGACCGTTATAATTTGCTGATCGCCGTGATCACAGCGCTGATCATCGTACTTGCAATGAACCTGGTAGGCTCGTTACTGATCTCGGCACTGGTCATCTTTCCGGCACTATCCGCGATGCGTATCTTTAAAACATTTTTCAGTGTAACGGTATGTTCGGTTGTATTATCTGTGTGCTGTGCGATCAGTGGGATGCTTTTGTCAATCCTGGCAGGAACACCGGTTGGTTCAACGATCGTGGCAGCCGATATTGTGGCCTTTTTGATCTGCTGCATGATCGAAAAAATCGCGGGAGGGAAATAAAGTGAAAAAATTACAGAAATGAACAGTGATATGGTCTACGCGACAGTTTACCAGATGATGGTGGAACCGGAGCAGTATGAAGGAAAAACAATCCGGATCGACGGGATTTATTATATAAGTAAGGATGAAGCGACAGGGAATACCTATCATTTTTGCGTGATCAAAGATGCGCTGGCGTGCTGCGCGCAGGGACTGGAATTTGTCCGGAAAAATGAGGAAGAATTGTCGGATGAAGATTATCCGGAACAGGAAACAGAAATTATCGTTCAGGGAACGTTCGAGACATATAAAGAACCAAATGATGAGACTTTGTATTGCAGGATCACAGATGCGGATATGCAGATAAAAGAATAAGAAGAGAAAAGATGAATCATGAAGGAATACGGGAAAAAGATTAGCAGATATTTGATGAAAAACCAAAAAGGAAGATTTTATTGTGTGGCAGGTGTGTTGTATCTGCTGGCAATTTTGTTTGTCATGAATGATGCCTGGCTGTATCAGACACCGATCGTGAAAGTGACAAAAGTAGTGACAATTGTAGAAGGGAAAAGCAAAAGTACCCGTGGAACAGAAGAAACGAAATATAAGCAGAGTCTTTATGGTAAGATTCTAAACGGAAAAGACAAAGGAAAAGAAGTCCGGATTGCCAATGAATACACAACAACAGAAATGGTTGACCAAAAATACCATAAAGGTGACCGGGTGTTTTATAAGGGATCATCGATCATTGGAGTAAAGCGGGATACGATGCTGGTTGTTATGCTTGGCTTCCTTGCACTTCTGCTCCTTGGGATTGCCGGACGGCAGGGCGGTTTGACGATCATAACAGCAATGTTGAATATTCTGATTTTTGTGATCGGTTTCTGGATGGCGGATGACACATCGGAAATTCTGAGTGTATGTAGCAGACTGATTCTTTTTTTCGCAGTGGTAACGCTTGTTGGATTAAATGGAATCCACAGGAAAACTTTTGCCGCACTATTGACAACACTATGTGTCCTGCTTATGATCATGGGGATATTTGATCTTGTTATGCAGCATATGGAAGAACTGGATTATTCGACGATGGAATATCTGGGCAGTATTGATAATCCGGATGAAATTTTCCATGCAGAGATCTTGTTGTCAGGACTCGGTGCCATCATGGATGTGGCGGTTGCCATATCGGTGGCTTTAAGCGAGATTGTTGAGCAGAAACCGGAAGTAAAATTTGTGGAACTTTTCCGTTCGGGCAGAGAGATCGGATATGACATTATGGGAACAATGATCAATGTGCTGTTGTTTGTGTTTGGCTGCGGTCTGATTCCTACATGTTTGATCCGGATGAACAATGAGGTGCGTTTTGTTACCATTGTAAAATTGCATATTCCATGTGAATTATGCCGTTTCTTTGTAGAAAGTATCGGAATTGTACTGGCGATCCCAGTGTCTATTTTCATAACAGCAGTTATGATGAAACTATCTGTGAAAAAGAGGGAAAAAAGATGTTGATCATATTGGGACTGATTCTAATGATAGTAGTAGTGCTTGTCGGAGGGGACAGAGGCGCCATGTCTCTGATCGCTCTGGCGGGAAATATTTTGTGCCTGAGTCTTGCAATCTGGCTTTATGCCGTCGGAGCACCCGTGTTTCTGGTTACTGCCGGTGCAGGAATTTTAATTTCCTGTATCACTTTGTTTTATCAAAATGGGACGAATATTAAAACTTGGAGTGCATTTCTTGCGGTTGCAATTACAATGTGTGTGTTATTTGCATTTATTTATCTGGTCGTATGGAAAAGTGGGGCGGGAGGCTTGAATGAGATCCAGGCAGCCGGAGAAGATGTTTTCTATTATAATATGAACCTGGATATCAGTATGCCCAAGGTTGCAACAGCCGTAATTGTACTCAGCACGCTAGGAGCTGTGATCGATATGGCACTGACAGTAACAACTTCCGTATATGAGGTGAAATGTCATAAGCCGGATATCAAAATGAACAAACTGGTTCAAAGTGGAATGAAGATTGGAAAAGATGTGATTGGAACAACGGTTAATACGTTATTGTTTGCATATCTGGGAGAATCGCTGTTGTTATTCGCGTATTTGAGAATGCAGAATTACTCCATTGAGCTGTTGCTCAACTCCAAAATTCTTTTTCAGAACTGTATTTCCATGATTTTTGGAGCAATTTCCTGCACAATGATAATGCCGGTTTCAGCGGTTTTGATCGCAAAAAACTGTGAGCTTTTTGATTGGATGGAAAATAGTAAATAGCAGGTTGACAGCAGGGAAATATCTGTGATAAACTTGTTTAAGATTAAACTGTTTACGAATGAACAATTTATTCGTGAACAGTTTTCTTTTTTTGAAGAAGCAAAAAGTGGAAGGAGGAAAGTCATTTGTGTGAAGGATGTGAAGAGCGAATCCACGTAGGACATCAGGTGCACCGGATAGACCGTTCGATTTCAAAACTGCTGGAAATGCGTGTAAAAGAAGAAGGACTGGATGAGATTGCCCTGATGCATGGCTGGATCTTACGCTATCTATATGAACATCAGGATAAGGAAATTTATCAGAAAGATATAGAAAAGTATTTTGGTATCTGCCGTTCAGCGGTAACAAATATTATCCAGACTCTGGAGAAAAAAGGGTACATTTGCCGTGCATCGGTTGCAAATGATGCGCGTCTGAAAAAAGTAATGCTGACAGAAAAAGGACGGGAAAACCATGAAAAACTGGGAGAAATTTTTCAGAAAATGGATGCGCAGTTGGAAGAAGGCATTACAGAAGAAGAATTACATGCATTTATGCATGTGATCGATAAAGTTTATTACAATATGGAAAAAATGAAAGGAGAGAATTCATGATTCGGACTTTATTAAAAGAAGTAAAAGAATATAAAGCGGCATCGATCGCAACACCGTTTTTTATGATTCTGGAAGTATTGTTTGAGACATTGATTCCATTTCTGATGGCATCTATTATCGATAAGGGTGTCAATACCGGAGATATTCACCATATTTACAAAGTTGGTGGAATTATGATCGTGGCTGCATTTTGTGGCCTGCTTGCCGGAATGGCAGGAGGACGATACGGAGCAAAGGCTTCGACCGGGTTCGCGAAGAATTTGAGAAATAAGATGTTCGATCAGATCCAGACCTATTCGTTTGCAAATATTGATCATTTCAGTACAGCAGGTCTGGTTACACGTCTGACAACAGATGTGACCAATGTGCAGAATGCGTACCAGATGATGCTGCGTATGATGATGAGAGCACCGGCAAGTATGATCTGTGCAATGGTGATGGCATTTATGATCAATGCCAGACTGGCAAGTATTTACCTTGTGGCAGTTGTGATCCTGGGAGTGATCCTCTTCTTTATCATTCGTCATGCAACGGCTTATTTCCAGCAGGCATTTCCAAAATATGATGCTTTAAATGCATCCGTTCAGGAAAATGTATCTGCGATCCGTGTAGTAAAAGCATATGTAAGAGAAGAACAGGAAACAAGTAAATTTCAGTATGCAAGTAAGAATATTTACGATATTTTTGTAAGAGCAGAGAAAAATGTTATATGGAACTCACCGATCATGATGTTCACTGTTTATACCTGCATCATCCTGATCAGCTGGTTTGGTGCAAAGATGATCGTAGTGAAATCGTTGACAACAGGAGAGTTGATGAGTCTTCTTGCATACTGTATGAACATTCTGATGAGTCTGATGATGCTGTCTATGGTATTTGTCATGATTTCCATGAGTATGGCAAGTATGCGGCGTATAGCAGAAGTACTGGGTGAAACCAGCGATATCCATAATCCGGAACATCCGCTTTATGAAGTGGAAGATGGAAGTATTTCATTTAAGAATGTAGATTTTGCTTACAAAAAAGACAGTGCAGAGAAAGTCCTGAAGAATATCAATCTGGACATCCATTCCGGTGAGACGATTGGCATTATTGGAGGAACCGGAAGTGCGAAGACGAGTCTGGTGAATCTGATCAGTCGTCTGTATGACGTGACAGGCGGAGAAATCCTGGTTGGCGGAAAGAATGTCAAGGATTATGATCTGGAAGTACTGAGAAACCAGGTATCTGTTGTATTGCAGAAAAATGTACTGTTTACCGGAAGTATTCTGGATAACCTGCGCTGGGGAAACAAAGAGGCGACCGACGAAGAATGTATGGAAGCATGTCGGCTTGCATGTGCAGATGAATTCATTGAGCGTTTCCCGGATAAATATAATACCCACATTGAGCAGGGAGGAAATAACGTATCCGGTGGTCAGAAGCAGAGACTGTGTATTGCAAGAGCACTGCTTAAGAAACCGAAGATCCTGATCCTGGATGACAGTACCAGTGCGGTAGATACTGCTACAGATGCGAAGATCCGCCGTGCATTCCGTGAAGAAATCCCGGATACAACAAAGCTGATCATTGCACAGCGTGTATCCAGTGTGCAGGATGCAGACCGTATCATCGTTATGGATGAAGGGCAGGTTCATGGATTTGGTACACACGAAGAATTGCTGAAGACCGATGAAATTTACCGCGAAGTATACGAATCGCAGACTCAGGGCGGAGGAGATTTTGATGAAAACGGAGGTGAAGCATAATGCCAAGACCGATGGGAAGACCACAGAATAAAGTGAAATATCCGGGGAAACTTTTGATGCGTCTGATAAACTACATTTTCCGTGATTATAAAATTCATTGTATTGCAGTATTTATCCTTATATTTGTAGGAGTTATCGCAAATGTGCAGGGAACGATGTTTACAAGAGATCTGATCGACAAATATATTACACCGTTCCTGCTGTCTGACGGAACACCGAACTTTTCACCGCTTGCACATGCAATTGAAAGGGTTGCGGTATTTTACGGAATCGGAATCGTTGCGACTTACGCATATAACCGTATCATGATCAATGTGACACAAGGAATGATGATGAATATGCGTAATGAGCTGTTTGAACATATGGAAAAGCTGCCGATCAAATATTTTGATACCCATGCACATGGTGATATCATGTCAATTTACACGAACGATATCGATACCCTGCGGCAGATGGTCAGCCAGAGTATTCCGCAGATCATCAACAGCGGATTTACGATCATCAGTGTATTTGTCAGTATGTTGATCTTAAGTATCCCACTTACGGTCGTAACGATGATCATGGTCGGAATCATGGTATTCTGTTCAAAGAAATCTGCCGGACAGAGCGGGGCATATTTTGCAAAACAGCAGAAAGACCTGGGAACTGTGAACGGTTATATCGAAGAGATGATGAACGGACAAAAGGTGGTAAAGGTATTCTGCCATGAAGAGGAGAACATGCAGAACTTCAAGAAGCTGAATGATGAACTATATGTCAGTGCAGACAAAGCCAATACATTTGCCAACTTTTTAGGACCGATCAATGCACAGATCGGAAATATCAGTTATGTGATCTGTGCGATCATCGGGGGTGTGCTGGCACTTGGAAAGGTCGGAGGTTTTACCCTCGGAGGTCTGGCAAGCTTCCTGACATTTAATAAGAGCTTCAGTATGCCGATCAACCAGATCAGTATGCAGATGAATGCAATTGTTATGGCGATGGCCGGGGCCGACCGTATTTTTAAGCTGATGGATGAAAAAGAAGAACTGGATGAAGGATATGTAACACTGGTCAATGCGAAAGAAGAAGACGGAAAGCTTACAGAGTGTGAAGAAAGAACCGAACGCTGGGCATGGAAACATACACATCAGAATGATGGCAGTGTGGATTATGTGGAGGTGAAAGGTGAAGTCGTATTCAATGGTGTGGATTTCGGTTATAATGATGAGAAGATTGTATTGCATGATATCAAATTATATGCCAAACCGGGACAGAAGATTGCATTCGTCGGATCGACCGGAGCAGGTAAGACGACGATCACCAATCTGATCAACCGTTTCTATGATATCCAGGACGGCAAGATCCGTTATGATGGAATCAACATTAACAAGATTAAGAAAGCGGATCTCAGACATTCACTTGGGATTGTTCTGCAGGATACACATTTATTCACCGGAACGGTGCGTGACAATATCCGCTTTGGCAAACTGGATGCGACCGATGAAGAGATTGTGGCAGCAGCAAAGCTTGCAAATGCCGACAGCTTTATCCGAAGACTTCCGAAAGGCTATGATACGATGCTGACCGGAGACGGAGCAAATTTAAGCCAGGGACAGCGCCAGCTTCTGGCAATTGCAAGAGCCGCTATTGCTGATCCTCCGGTATTGATCCTTGATGAAGCAACCAGTTCCATCGATACCAGAACGGAACGGATCGTACAGGATGGAATGGATAAGCTGATGCGTGGAAGGACAACATTTGTTATTGCCCACAGGTTATCGACAGTCCGCAATTCTGACTGCATTATGGTACTGGAACAGGGAAGAATCATTGAGCGTGGTACACATGATGAACTGATCGAAGAGAAGGGCAGATATTATCAGCTGTATACGGGAAATGCGATCAGTGCGTAAATGAATCGGATGATGAATGAAAATGAAAAAGGGACAGGACATTTTTTTAATTTGGGACGGAGGATTTTTTAAAATCCTCCGTCCCAAATTGTTTCTTGCAGAACCCGGACAAAGCAACTATAATGGAAACAGACATTCGAAAAGGGGTAGAATGCATATGAAATCAATCATGCTATGTTATAATCTGAAAGGCACGAAAAAGGGAAGAAAGATCGGCATGCTGGGAAGTTTTCTTGGCTTTCGTGTGAAATATGTGGAAAAAGAAGAGTATTCAAAGACAATCGGAGTACTGACCGGACTGAAAGAAGAAGTGGTGGAAGAGGCATCAAGGGAGGAAACTTCCGGGACAGACAATGAAAAAAATGAAGAAATCACAGACTTTGAAGAAGAGATGCTTGTCATGCTACTGGCAGACAATCGGATATTGGATAAGCTATTATTCCAGATGAAAAAAGAAAAAGTACAGGTTCCGCTGAAGGCAATCGTTACTGCAAAGAATCAGAACTGGACATCAACGGCTCTTTATAGCGAAATAAAAAGAGAGCATGAATCCATGACGAAAGCAGAACAGGCCGGAAAGAAAAAAGAAGAATAAAAAACCGGAAAGAAAGGAAACCATAAGATTGAGTATATACGATACATTAAATGAACAACAAAGAGAAGCAGTGTTCCATACAGAAGGACCACTTCTGATCCTTGCAGGAGCAGGATCCGGAAAGACAAGGGTTCTGACGCACAGAATTGCTTACTTGATTGAAGAGCAGCAGGTGAATCCATGGAATATCCTTGCAATTACATTTACGAATAAAGCAGCCGGAGAGATGAGGGAACGTGTCGACAAATTGGTTGGATACGGATCAGAGAGTATATGGGTAAGTACCTTCCATTCCATGTGCGTGCGTATCTTAAGACGCCATATTGATCTGCTCGGATATGATACCAACTTTACAATCTACGACAGTGACGATCAAAAGACACTGATGCGTGAGGTCTGTAAGCTTCTGCAGGTAGATACGAAGATGTTCAGGGAAAGAGCACTGTTGTCAGAGATTTCCAAAGCAAAGGATGAACTGGTGACGCCACAGGAATACCGTATGCGTGCGGAAGGAGATTACAGCCGGAAAAAAATTGCAGAAGTATATGAAGAATATGAAAAACAGCTCCGATCAAATAATGCATTAGATTTTGATGATCTGTTGTTTAAGACCGTGCAGCTTTTCCAGACACAGAAAGATGTACTGGAATATTATCAGGAGCGTTTCCGTTATATCATGGTAGATGAGTATCAGGATACAAATACAGTACAGTTCGAACTGATCCGTCTGCTGGCATCCAAGTACCGTAATCTGTGTGTGGTTGGAGACGATGACCAGTCCATATATAAGTTCCGCGGTGCGAACATTAAGAACATCCTGGATTTTGAACATGTGTTTGATGATACTAAAGTGATCAAGCTGGAGCAGAATTACCGTTCTACCGGCAATATCCTGAATGCAGCCAATGCCGTGATCCGGAACAATCAGGGAAGAAAAGACAAAACACTATGGACAGAGAATGAAGATGGAGATATGATCCAGTTACGTCAGTTTGATTCTGCTTATGAAGAGGCAGAATATGTAGTCGGTGACATTAGACGTCATGTCAATAAAGAACTCTGCAGCTACAAAGATAATGCAGTTCTTTACCGTACCAATGCACAGTCCCGTATGTTCGAGGAACGTTTTGTCCGTGACAGTATTCCATATAAAGTCATCGGCGGTGTGAACTTCTATGCGAGACGTGAGATCAAGGATCTTCTTGCATATCTGAAGACGATTGATAACGGAAGAGATGATCTGGCTGTCAGACGTATTGTAAATGTTCCAAAACGAGGTATCGGACTGACCAGTATCAACCGTGTGCAGGAATATGCATCAACCAGAGAATGTAGCTTCTATGATGCACTTCGTGCCGTAGACCTGATCCCGAACATCGGAAGAGGACAGGCAAAACTGGAATCGTTCGTTGCAATGATCGAGCATTTTAAGAATGATACAGAAGACATGAGTGTATTGGAACTGTTGGAGGAAGTTATCAAAGAAACTGGTTATATCGATGCGCTGATCCACGAATGTGAGAGTGAAGAGGCAACATCAAGAATTGAAAATATAGACGAACTCCGCAATAAGATCGCTGCTTATGAAGAAAGCTGTGCGCTACAGAATGAAGCACCGACACTTGGAGGATTTCTTGAGGATGTAGCTTTGGTAGCAGATATCGACAGTCTGGATGAAAGTACAGATTATGTCGTTTTGATGACATTACATAGTGCAAAAGGTCTGGAATTCCCACATGTATATCTGGCAGGAATGGAAGACGGACTGTTTCCGAGCTATATGACGATCACAGCAGACGACCCGGCAGAACTGGAAGAAGAAAGACGATTATGTTATGTAGGAATCACAAGAGCAGAGAAAGATCTGACACTGACCTGTGCAAGAAAACGTATGGTACATGGGGAGACACAGTATAAGAAGATGTCCCGTTTCTTAAAAGAAATCCCATTGGAACTTCTGGAGACAGGACCATCAGCAAAAAAAGAGAAGAAAGAAGAAAGTGAGCAGGTAAGGGTGAAGACCTCTTTCATGCAGGCGAAAGAAACATTTAAGACGAAGGCATTTACCGCACCAAAGCCGGTACAGCAGTTCGGGACACCAAAAGGCGGGAAGCTTCCTTACGGAGTGGGAGACCGTGTCAGACATATCAAATTCGGAGAAGGAACGGTAACTGCAATCATTGAAGGCGGACGTGATTATGAAGTAACAGTTCACTTCGACGGACCCGGAACGAAGAAGATGTTTGCCACATTTGCAAGACTTCAGAAAGTATAACAATCCGGAATCTATCCGGGATACAGGAGAAAAATCTGAAAAATAAGTAGTCATACACTACGTAAAGTGTTATAATAAGTAAAGAATGATTTGCCGAAAGAGCAGAGGAAAGGACGTGGGAGCATGAGTAAAGTAGAAGATATTATTGCAGCATCCAAGCTTAGCGAACTGATGAATAAAAAAGAAGAGGACAAACACGGCAAGACCGTACTCTGGATTCTGGCAGTAGTCGGAGCTGTAGCTGCAGTTGCAGGAATCGCTTATGCAGTATATTGCTTCTTTACCCCGGATTACCTGGAAGACTTCGAGGATGATTTTGATGATGATGATTTCGACGATGACTTTTTCGATGATGACGATCAGGTATAAGAACCGGGCGGATGAATAAGTGAAGAAAGAAGCAGGTTAGAAACCGATCTGGTAAAAGAAAGGCGACTGGCCTGCTTTTCTTTTGCAATCTCAAGTGCGTCCGCATGGAAAATTCAATAATATTTATAGAAAGAAGAGAGAGAAGGTATGCAGGAACAGTGTTATGCACTACTGATTGATGCAGATAATGTATCAGCAAAATACATCAAGCCGATCCTGACAGAATTGTCAAAATATGGGATCATTACATATAAAAGAATATACGGAGACTGGACGAGCACGCAGCATTCAAGCTGGAAAGATGAACTTCTGACAAACTCGATCACGCCGATCCAGCAGTTTAGTTATACACAAGGAAAGAATTCTACCGATTCAGCTATGATCATTGATGCGATGGATATCCTGTATACGAATGATGTGGATGGATTTTGCATTGTATCCAGTGACAGCGACTTTACAAGACTCGTCAGCCGTCTTAGAGAGAGCGGAAAGATGGTTATTGGCATGGGAGAAAATAAGACTCCGGAGCCATTCAGGAAAGCGTGTGATAAGTTTACGATTTTGGAAAATCTGATGAGCGAGCAGAATCCAGGAACATCGAAGAGCGAGACAACACATGACAGACGAAGTAAAGAGAAAATTGAAGATGCGATCATTAAGATGATCATTGAGAATCAGGATATCAATAAGCCAACCGGACTCGGTGAAGTAGGAAGCCGTCTGGTCAGTCTTTACCCGGACTTTGATGTGCGGAGCTACGGGTATAATATGCTGTCCAAGTTTCTGGAGGAATTCACAAGAATCCAGATGGTAAAACATGGAAATATTGTGTCGGTTACTTTAAGAGAGGATCAGGATCTGAAGGAAAATATCGACAGCTACGTCGTACAGATTGTGAAAAAGTCGGGAAGATCCGGAGTAGAACTCAGTACACTGGGAAATAAAATGTATGAAAAATACAAAGACTTCAAGATCCGCGATTATGGATATTCCCAGTTCAATCAGTATGTGAAAAGTCTGAAACATGTGAAAGTGGAACAGGAAGGGACAATCCTGAAAGCAGTATATAAAGGATAGAAAAGCGGAACAAGAGACAGAACCAGAAATAGTAAAGATAATGAAATAAATTGCAATAGACAAAAGCTATGACAGAAAGGATAGATATGAAAAAAGGACAGGTATACGAAGGAACTATAGAATCCGTAGAATTTCCAAATAAAGGGCGCATTTATCTGCCGGAAGAAGACAGATGGGTAGTCGTAAAGAATGGCGTGCCGGGACAGAAGGTAAGATTTTCTGTCAATAAGATCAGAAAAGGAAAGGCAGAAGGGCGTCTTCTGGAAGTACTGGAACCGTCAGCCGGCGAGATTCCGTCAGCCTGTCCACATTTCGGACAGTGCGGAGGCTGTACTTATCAGAATCTTCCGTATGAAGAGCAGCTTGCCATGAAGAATGAGCAGGTGAAAAAAATGATGGATGAAGCGGTAGACGGGGAGTATATCTGGGAAGGCATCAAACCAAGTCCTGTCAGAACCGAATACCGCAACAAGATGGAATTTTCATTCGGAGATGAATACAAAGACGGACCACTGGCACTTGGAATGCATAAACGCGGAAGTTTTCATGATATTGTAAATGTGACAGATTGTCAGATCGTAGATGAAGATTACAGAAAGATTCTTGCATGTACACTGGAATGTGCGGGAGAATCGGGACTTCCATATTATCACCGTATGCGCCATATCGGATATTTCCGCCACCTGCTGGTAAGAAAAGCAGTAAAGACAGGAGAGATCCTGGTGGATCTGGTCACAGCATCCGATACGGCAGAACTCGGAGTTGATACGGCAGAGGCAATGAAAAAAATCCAGACATTCAAGGCTTCATGGCTGGAAAAGATGACATCAATGAACTTTGATGGAACATTGGTCGGAATCCTGCATACAAAGAATGACAGCCTTGCAGATGTCGTAAAAGACGAAGGAACAGAAGTCCTGTTCGGACAGGATTATTTCTACGAGGAATTACTTGGATTAAAATTCAAGATCACACCATTCTCATTCTTCCAGACTAATTCGCTGGGAGCGGAAGTCTTGTATGAGACAGCCAGAGAATACATCGGAGATACGAATGAAAAAGTTGTCTTCGATCTGTACAGCGGAACAGGAACGATCGCACAGATCCTTGCGCCGGTTGCGAAGAAAGTGGTTGGTGTGGAGATTGTAGAAGAAGCGGTAGAAGCAGCAAAAGAAAATGCGAAGTTAAATAATCTGGACAATTGTACATTCTGGGCCGGGGATGTATTGAAAGTCATTGATGAACTGGGGGAAGTTCCGGATCTGATCATGCTCGATCCGCCGAGAGACGGTGTGAATCCGAAGGCACTTATGAAGATCATGAATTTCGGAGTGGAACGTCTGGTATATATTGCATGTAAACCGACCAGTTTGGCACGGGATCTGGAGATGATACAGGTTTACGTCACT
>OGXW01001575.1_pt1 | contig 17113 bp, 14 predicted proteins | sample 1576341 | NCBI WGS metagenome assembly OGXW01 (sample SAMEA3541592, study PRJEB24748) | human gut metagenome | biome: human gut; feature: human-associated habitat; material: faeces | place: China | collected 2012
AAGTTACAAATAATCTATGACACTGACAAATAATCAGTTAGCTATTTTCTGAGTAGCCCTATGTAGATATTCCATTCTGAATTCGTTTGTTTGCAAAGTTACTAAATAGCAAGGATATGCGTAAATCATTTTACAAATTTGTGGCTTTGTATTTTACAAAATTGTGGCTATCTTGTTTACAAATTTGTGCTGACAGATTTCTATCCTGAAACGACGTCTAAAAATGTTTGTACCGGACCTAAAAAGTAGAGTTATATTCGATGTCGGGCATCTTAATCCGAGAACAAAATGACATTTTAAAGCGAAAAATCGGGAAATCAACGGAATATCGCTAAAATCTTAATTAACTAATAATAAGATATATAGTTGCATTTGCTTACCCTCCGTTTCCCTTGTTTTCTGTGTGGTGGGTATTAGGCTACCTTCACATGTCTTAATCTGCAAAAATATCCGCACCACAACGGCAAAAGCATTGATATAATGCCCGTTGTGGTGCGGTTGTATGAGGTTCGCTGTCGGTCGTTAGAGGCAGGCGCTGACAGCAGATTAGAACTCGCTGGAGAAGTGGAAACGGATGCGCGGGAAGTCGTTCTGAGCCATTTGCAGCACATAGTTTGAGTCGGCCAGGAACACATCGCGTCCCTCCTTGTCGGTAGCCATGAATTGCTGTTTGCGGCGTTTGAAGTTGGCAAGCTGTTCCTCATCGTCGCTTTCAATCCAGCAGGCCTTGTAGAGGCTGATAGGCTCCCAACGGCATTGCGCGCCATACTCATGCAGCAGGCGGTATTGGATGACCTCAAACTGCAGCTGACCCACCGTGCCGATGATTTTGCGCCCGTTGAAACTTGACGTGAAGAGCTGAGCCACACCCTCGTCCATAAGCTGACGAATGCCTTTGTCGAGCTGCTTAGCCTTCATCGGGTCGGCGTTCTCAATGTATTTGAACATCTCGGGCGAGAAGCTCGGCAGCCCCTTGAAATGCAAGTTTTCACCGGCCGTGAGAGTGTCGCCGATTTTGAAGTTGCCCGTGTCGGGCAGACCCACGATGTCGCCCGGCCAGGCCTCGTCGACAATGCTCTTTTTCTGAGCCATGAACGCCGTGGGAGCCGAGAAACGCATCTGTTTGTTCTGGCCAACATGGTGGTAATAGACATTACGCTCGAACTTGCCCGAGCAGACCTTTACGAAGGCGATGCACGAACGGTGGTTGGGGTCCATGTTGGCGTGAATCTTGAAGACGAAGCCCGTGAAAGCATCCTCGCGCGGATTCACCACACGCTCCACGGCCTGCACAGGCTTGGGTTCGGGAGCTATCTGCACAAAACAGTCGAGTAACTCCTTAACGCCGAAGGTGTTGAGCGCCGACCCGAAAAATACCGGGGCAAGCTCGCCGTTCAGATAAGCCTGCCGGTCGAAATCGGGATAGACACCCTCAATCAGCTCCAGGTCTTCGCGGAGCTTCGCGGCATTGTCGGCGCCCACAAGCTCGTCTACTTGCGGCGAATTGACGTCGTCAATCTCCACACGCTCCGTAACCGTCTGTTTGTTAGGCGTGAAGAGGTCGAGGCCATGCTCGTAGATGTTGTACACACCCTTGAACCGCGCACCCATATTGATAGGCCATGACAGCGGACGCACGGAGATATGCAGCTCGGCTTCCAGCTCGTCGAGGATGTCGAACGGGTCGCGGCCCTCGCGGTCTAATTTGTTGACGAAGATGATGACAGGCGTTCGCCTCATGCGGCACACCTCCATCAAACGGCGCGTCTGCGTCTCCACACCCTTGGCGGCGTCAATGACAATGATTACCGAGTCAACGGCCGTGAGAGTGCGGAAAGTGTCTTCGGCAAAATCCTGGTGACCCGGGGTGTCGAGGATATTGATTTTATACGGGCCGTAGTCGAAACCCATGACAGACGTGGCCACCGAGATGCCGCGCTGTTTTTCAATCTCCATCCAGTCAGAGGTAGCAGTCTTTTTTATCTTGTTGCTTTTTACGGCTCCCGCCACATGGATTGCGCCGCCATAGAGCAGCAGTTTTTCAGTAAGAGTGGTTTTGCCGGCGTCGGGGTGCGAGATTATGGCGAAAGTGCGCCGGCGGCTGACGGCATCGGTGGGGGCAGCGTTAGTGGCTGTTTCAGAAATCATTGGTCAGTGTCTTCTTTAAAAAGAGTGCCTTGACGGTCTTCGTTGTAGTATTTTGCCAGCAAAGCCAGCAAATGCGAAATCTGTTTGGTGGCTTCGAGCGTTTCGGGGCTTACCGGGCGTTTCTGCAGACGCAGCATCATCAGCCCGTAGAGCGCCGTGAAGCACGTTTCTATCTCACCGGCTTTCAGGTCGCCGGCTTTGGCACGCAGCTCCACAATGTAGGGCAACACGCGATAGAACTCCTGTGAGTAAGTGTTGAAGCGCGGGTCGGCCATGAGGCGCGAATGGAGGTCGCTCAGCTCGGTCAGCGTGTTGCGGTTGATTTGCAGATGACCCTTTTTCTCCACACCCTCGCGGCGCATCATGTCGATGAGCGATTCATACCATTCATACAGATCGCGGCGTTGCTCGTCTGTAAGACCCGTATATTGCTCAATTATGTTTTTCTCTATCTTGTCCATGTCAAGGTCGTTGGCACGGATAAGGTCCTCTATCTGCCACATATAGAGCAGATATTCGGCTATGTTTTCTTTCTTACGTTGAGTGGCTGTAAACATTTTTGCAAAGTTAGGAATTTTTTAGCAAATACTCTACACTTACAACTTATCGCGGGGCGGGATTGTTGTGAAAAGTAGAAATTGAACTTTATGGAAACTGTAGTAATCATAGGCGGAGGGTTTGCCGGACTGAATTTTATAAAGTCGATGAAGAAAGGACTTTACCGCATTGTGCTGATAGACAGGAACAACTATCAGTACTTCCCGCCGCTGTTTTATCAGGTGGCGTCGTCGGGATTGGATGCCAGTAACATTTCGTTCCCCTTCCGCCGCGAGCTGAAGAAACGCAGAGACGTGTCGTATCACCTTGGGCACGTAAAAAACATAGACCTGAAAAACAAGCAGGTAACCACCAGCTACGAGACCATAGACTACGACAAGCTTGTGATAGCGGCCGGCACCACAAATAATTATTTCGGCATGCAGGGACTCGACAAGCTTACCTTCGGCATGAAGAGCGTGAGCGAGGCCATACGTCTGCGCGACGAGATTCTTGACCGCCTGGAGCGCGGCGCCATCTGCACAGACCCCAAACGTCGCCGCCAGTTACTGAGCTTTGTGGTGGTAGGCGGCGGACCGGCCGGAGTGGAGATTGCCGGAGCCTTGGGCGAGATGAAGAAGTATGTGATACCGCGCGAATATCCGGAGCTGATGCCCGAAGAGGTGAGCATCAAGCTGGTGGAAGGCAACAGCTCTCTGCTTGCCGCTATGGGCGCCAAAGCCGGTCAGAAGGCGCTGCAGTATCTGCATGAGCTGCAGTGCGACGTTGAGCTTGGCACCTCGGTGAAGGATTACAGCGAGGATAAGATACTGACCTTTGGCGACGGCTCGAAGGAGTATTGCGAAACTGTGGTATGGACGGCCGGTGTGCGCGGTGAGCCGATGCCCGGGTTTGACCCCTCCGTAACAGAGCATAACGGCCGCATACGCATTGACGAGATGATGCGTGTGGAGGGCATGACAGACGTATATGCCATTGGCGACATCGCTGAGCTGCGCTGCGACGATTATCCCTCCGGACATCCGCAGGTGGCTCAGGTAGCTCAGCAAATGGGCAGGCGTCTGGCCCGTAACCTCAATCATCCCGAAAAGGCTGAGCCATTCAAATATCACGACAAAGGGTCTATGGCCACGGTGGGTCGCAACCGTGCCGTGGTTGTGCTCAAACACGCGTTCATGCAGGGTTATCCGGCATGGCTGGTGTGGATGTTCATTCACCTCATCTCATTGCTCGATATGCGCAACCGTATCATGGTGCTCATAAACTGGACATGGAACTATCTCACCTATTCCACCTCACTGCGCCTGTTGATAAGACCCGTGAAGTGGCCTGCCCGCAAACACTGGGGCGACTGACACAGCACAGTCCCTCACCTATTGACATTCGGAAAAATTTTTATTAACTTTGCAAATATGAAAAACAACATTCGATTACTCGGCAGCGTGTGCGCAGCCTTGCTGATGGTTGGCACCTCATGCTCATTGATACAGAAAAAAGAGAATACCGCGCAGGTTATGCCGGTGGAAATTCCCAAGGACCGCAAACCGGTTGTTCCGGCTCGTGCATCCGCCACTTACACCCCTCAGGAGATAAAGCAGGGTGTGGTGAAGGGCGACTGGGCCATTGAGGAGGTCAACGGCAAAAAGGCTGTTGGCGAAACGGCTCCCTACATCAAGTTTGAGCCGGTGCAGAAACGCATCTACGGCAACAACGGCTGCAACACTCTCAACGGCAGTTACAAATATTCAGCCGCCGACCGGTCAATAAGCTTCTCACAGCTTATCACCACAATGAAAGCGTGCGCCGAAACCGGCATCACTGACACTGAAATCAACATGGCCCTCAATGCCGTCACAAATTACCGGCTCGAAGAAAAGGGACAGCAATACTGGCTCTATCTCACTGACGCCACCGGCAAAACGGTGCTGGCGCTGATGCATCAGAACTTTGATTTCCTCAACGGCACATGGCTTGTGCAGAGCATCAAAGAGCGTAAAATCAATGTGAAAGGCGCCATGCTGGTGCCCGACATGAAACTGGTGATTGATGTGCCCGAAGGCAAGGTGCACGGCAACACTGGCTGCAACATCCTCAATGGTGATTTCACCATTGATATGGACCGCCCCAACAGCATCTCGTTTGAGAATATGGCTACCACGCGCATGGCTTGTCCGGAGGAAAACAACTTTGAAACCGAACTTCTGGTGGCTCTTGAAGAGGCTACCACAGCGCATCCGGTAAATGCCAACACTGTGGAACTGCTCAACAGCCAGAAAGAGGTGATAATGACCCTGGTGCGTACCACCGACACTAATGACTAAGCCTGAGATGAGCGACAGACTGACGTATATTTACCACGACGGTTTCCTGCTTCAGACCCCGGAGGTCAATGTGGTGTTCGATTACTGGAAAGACCCCGAGAGCGCAGAGCCCCGTTTTTTGCAGACGCTCGAAACAAAGAAGCCTTTATACGTTTTGGTGTCGCATCATCACAAAGATCATTTCAACCCGGAGATATTTCAGTGGAGCGACCGGTTTGATGACATACACTATATCATCAGCCGCGATACCTTCCGCGCCGCACGCCATTTTATCAACCCGGGGTCGCTCTATCACGGCCTGAAGCGCGTGGATCCCGACAAGGTGGTGGCTTTGGCGCCCGGCGAGGTCTACCGCGACAAACATATCCGCGTAGAGGCTTTCGGCTCAACCGACATTGGCAACAGTTATCTGCTGCAGACGGGCGGCAAGACCATCTTACATGCAGGCGACCTGAATGCCTGGGTATGGAAGGATGAATCGACCCCGCAGGAGATTGAGGAGGCGCTTACAGCTTTCGGGAAAATCCTGTCGCAGATAGCGCAGCACACCACAGCCATCGACGTGGCCATGTTTCCGGTTGACCCGCGCTTAGGCACCGATTTCTGGACAGGCGCACAGATATTCGTTCACAAGTTTAAGGTCGGTCTTTTCATACCAATGCACTTCACACTGGCAGACCAGCCCGACAAACAGCTCGATTTCATAGCTCAGGCCACGAATTTCAGCGCTTACTCCAATGCCGCTTACGGCCGATATGTGGCGCTGACAACGCCCGGAGCGTCAGTTGAATTCTAAGGAATAAGGAAAATGAGCGGCAGGAAGAGGCTTAGACCTTTTTCTGCTGCTTTTTTGTCTCCCTCTTCGGGTACCATCCCTTGCGCACACGCTCGCGCTGCTGTTTCACCTCCAGAATCGACCAGAAGCAGCTGCAGGCCGTAACGCCAAGAACTGCCGACCAGAATACGCTGGAGGTCATAAACGTGGCTATGGTGCAGATTATGCCGCCGAGGAGAAAGAGCCAGTTGCAGCGCTGACCCATGTAATATTCCCCTTTTATCACCAAAGGATGGAAGAGGCCGATAATCAGAAAAGTGCAGAGGCCGATTGTAATGCCAAGCAGCCCGTGAGTTTCGAGAAAGTCAGTCATCTGTGGAGCGGTTGTCAGTCGTTGAAACGGTTAAGGATTGGGCCGTAAGCGTCGATACGGCGGTCGCGGAGGAAGGGCCACCAGCGCCTCACCTGTTCGCTGCGGGCCATGTCAATATCCACTAACGGCGATTCCGGTTCAGTGCCGGCGCGATAGAGCCATTCGCCCTGCGGACCGGCCACGAAGCTGTTGCCCCAGAAGGAGATGCCCCCCGTGGCGCCGCTCGGGTCAGGCTCGTAGCCGCAGCGGTTTACGGTGATTACCGGCAGACCGTTGGCCACCGCATGACCCCGCTGCACAGTCTGCCAGGCATCGAGCTGACGCTGCTGCTCCTCGGGCGTGTCGGTGCTTTCCCAGCCAATGGCGGTGGGGTAGATGAGCAAATCGGCACCGGCTAACGTCATGAGCCTGGCTGCCTCAGGATACCACTGGTCCCAGCAGACCAGGACTCCAAGCTTGCCTATGCTCGTAGAGATGGGACGGAAACCTAAATCGCCCGGCGTGAAATAGAACTTCTCATAATAAGCCGGGTCATCGGGGATATGGTTTTTGCGATATATGCCCGCCAAAGAGCCGTCGGAGTCGTGCACCACAGCCGTGTTGTGGTAAAGACCCGGAGCACGCCTCTCAAAATGACTGCTCACTATGACAGCCCCTGTGGAGGCGGCCAATTTGGAGTAATATTCCGTGGCCTGACCCTGCAGCGACTGTGCCAATTCAAAAGTGTCAACGTTTTCAGTCTGACAGAAATAGGGTCCGTCGTGCAGTTCGCTCAACACAATTAGCTGAGCGCCTAAAGCGGCCAGCTCATGAGCCTCCTGGCTTATGGCTGCCCGGTTGGCGGCAGCTGTGGGCAGGTTGCAGCGTTGCACCAGTCCTACTTTTAGTATCTTGTCTTCCATACTATTCAGTGATTATTGAAGCTGACAAAGCTCAGCAGGCAATTGCATCGTGGCGCAATGCAAAGAACCGTGCTGACGCAGATAATGGCGGCAATCCACACATACCGCCTCATGCCCCGTGAAGATGCTCTGGAGCGTTTTCACTGCCAAATCATCCTTCATCGGCTGCCCGTAGACAGGCACGAACAGATGCGTGGGAGTGATGAGATAATTGGCGTATGTGGCCGGCAAGCGGTTCCCCTCCTCGTCGTATATCGGGTCGGGCAGAGGCAGTTCAACCAAGTTGAACGGATTGCCGGCGGCTGTGCGGAAAGAGCGCAGCTGAGAGGCCATGAGGCGCAGCTCTTCGCCCTGACCGTTCCCCTCTCCGCCGTCAGATATGTAGATGATAGTGTCGTGAGGCGCCATTCGAGCCAACGTGTCGATGTGGCTGTCCGTGTCATCACCCTCAAGGGCGCCGAAGTCGAGCCACAGCACATGGTTCACACCTAAGTAATTATGCAACAGCGTATTCAGCTCAGCTTTGCTCTTGCCCCCGTTGCGGTTGGGCGAACAGAGACAGCGTGTGGTGGTGAGCAGAGTGCCCTGTCCGTCGGTGTCGACGGAGCCACCCTCAAGAATGAAATCGCGGCAATTGCGGCAGTTGTGCAGCAGTTCGGCATTGCTGAGCTGCAGAGTCACCAGGTTATCCTTGTCGGCGGCAAATTTCAGTCCCCAGGCATTGAAGCCGAAATCGAGCAGCCGCATCTGCCTTTGCGAGTCGGCCACCGTCAGCGCACCGTAATCGCGCGTCCAGGTGTCGTTGTATTCCACCTCCACGGTCTTCAGCAACGGATGCGGACTCAGCGCCGGCGATTGCTGCGGTGGCACTAATAGCAATACCCGTTGCCCGGCATTGAGCATGGCGCCCACAAGCCGCAGACACTGGTCCTGCGCCTCGGCAAGCATATAGTTCCAGTCGGTGTGTGCCGCCGGATAGGCCAGCATCACCGGTCCCGCGGTTTCCCATTCGGCAAGCAGCCGGTAGCGGCCGCGCGGCTTATAGGTCTTCATCTTCCTGAAAAATGCCCCATCCGTCGTCCTGCCGTTCCAGGCGTTCTTTGCAGAAGTCCAAGAAGCCGTAGCGTTCAGTGGTGTCGTTTTCCATACACCAGTCCTTATACCGGCGCCGCAGAGAGCTGTCATCAACCAACATACGTTTGAAATCGCTCTCCGCCATGTCTATACTGCCCGTTTGTTCCAATAACGAGTCAAAAAGCTCAGTGATATCGTGCATAATTGCTGCGAAGATACTATAAATATGAGTCAGTACCAAATATTTCGCCAAAAATCGTTAACTTTGCATCCAAGATGAAGAACCACCAACCCGATACGGCAAAAGAATTTGCCGCAGCAAAAGAGAATTGCCGCACTTTATTCCTTAAGAAGATGGCCGATTACGGCACATCATGGCGAGTGATGCGGCCCTCGTCGCTTACTGACCAGATTTACATTAAAGCCCGCCGCATACGTTCGTTGCAGGAAAAGGCTGTGGCGCGTGTGGCCGAGGGTCAGGACGATGCTTTCATCGGCATGGTGAACTACTCCGTCATGGCGCTGATACAGCTTCACACCCCCGGAAGCGATGACCTGCCACATGAGCAGGCACGCGAGCTTTACGACGAGATGCTTGACCGCGCCACCGCTCTCATGGCTGCCAAGAATCACGACTACGACGAGGCCTGGAGGCTCATGCGTGTCAGCTCTATCACCGACATCATCCTCCAGAAACTCCGGCGCATCAAGGAGATTGAAGACCATTGCGGACGTACGCTGGTGAGCGAAGGTGTGGAAGGCGGATATATGGATATCATCAACTATTCGCTCTTCGCGCTGATTCTCCTTGCAGAACAGGCCGAATCATGAAAACGGTAGAGTTCGAAAAATCGGGACTTACAGTGCCCGTTCGTGTGGTGGGATGGCTGCTGAGGCTGGCACTGGGCGGCACATTCATCTTCTCCGGTTTCAGCAAAGCCGTGGACCCCTACGGCACGTTTTATAAAATTGCCGATTACTTTGCCGCCTTCGGATGGCAAGTGCCAGACACGCTGATGATTACAGCCGCTTTCGGGCTCTTCACGGCTGAGTTTGCCATTGGACTGATGCTGCTGCTGGGGTGCTTCCGACGTGCCTCGATATGGGCTTCGGCTGTTGTCATGGCCGTCATGCTGCCCCTCTCGCTCTGGCTGGCCATTGCTAACCCCGTGCCTGACTGCGGTTGTTTCGGCGATGCCTTTGTAATCTCAAACTGGGCGACTTTTTGGAAAAATGTTATCCTTGCCGCCGCTTGTGTGTGGCTGCTGCGTGTCAATGTAAGGCTCCATTGGCTCATTACTCCCGCTCTGCAATGGATAGCACTCACCGTTACAATTGCATACATCATTTTCATTGGCTTTCTGGGGTATAACATACAGCCGCCAATCGACTTCCGACCCTATAAAGCCGGCAGCGAAATGGTGGATGTCAATGCCGCCGAAGAGAGCGGCGAAGATGATGTAAAGCTCATATACCGCGCTCCCGACGGCTCGGAGAAGGCTTTCAGCATAACCGACGAACTGCCCACCGAAGAGGATGGCTGGACTTTCCTGCGACAGGAAGAGAGTCATGCGACGGCTAAGGCTCAGGCATCGCACAGCGACAAAGACCTGCGCATTTTCGACGGCGATGATGACGTTACGGCTCAGGTGATTCTGCCTGACCAAAAACAATTGCTTTTGCTGATGCCCAATCTCACCGATGTAACCGTGCGCGATACATGGCCTGTCAACTCGCTGTATAAGTATTGCCAGGAGCATGGCATAGACATGATAGCCATAACGGCCGCTGACCCGGAAACCATAGCCCGCTGGGAAGACATATCCCTGGCCGAATATCCTATCTACACAGCCGAAGACACCGCCATAAAAGAAGTGGTACGCGGCAATCCCGCGCTCGTTTACCTTGTCAACGGCAAGATAAAATGGAAACAGACACTCGGCATAACGGACGTTGACGCGCTCACCGCCTCCGGTTCCTCGAAAACCCTTGACGGCATGGCCATCCCTATGGTGCATTACATGAACAACCTCACCCTGTACGCCACCCTCCTCATCCTCCTATTGGTCCTCATGTCTTTCATCCCCGTCCTTTTGCGCCACCGAAAATCCCCCAGCTCCCCCTCCCATCCCCAATCCCCCGAATCCCCCAAAGCCCCCAATTCCTCCGAATCCTAATTTTTTGGGGAACTTCAGCCTTAAATTTTCAGCAATACTGTCTGTTCCTGAAAATGGTTGACTCGTTTTAGGATGTTTACTGTTGGAGGTTTACTCTTTGTCTGAGTTTGGTTGACTGACCGGGGATAGGGACAAAGTTACAAAAAATTTTTTAACCCGTAACTATGGCCTGTTCGTTCCTGAAAAAGGTTGACTCGGGTTGGTGCTATCTCTTATTGACGTTGATTCTTTGGAAGTGGGGCGTTGACTCGGTAGGAGAGGTAATTTGACTTACAGGCATACTTTGAAACGAACTGTTGAGGCTGAAAACTTTTCAATTGCTGTAATGAGCTGCATATCAGCAAGTTAAGGTGCTTTTTAGCCTGCAAAATGACCTATATGTCCCATTTGACCTATACGTCCTATTTGCCCTATCCGCCACAAACCAAAAAGGCCGCTTGGGGGATGCGGAGGCAGCCGGAAGCGGTCTTTAAGAGTTATTTTTGAAGCTCTGAGCGTAAAAACTCTGCTGTGGGGGTGTCGGCCTTGGCGACCTCTTCAGGCGTTCCTGAGGCAAGTATGACGCCTCCCTGGGCGCCTCCCTCCGGACCCATGTCTATGACGTGGTCGGCGCTCTTTATAACGTCGAGATTATGCTCTATGACTACCACCGTGTTGCCCCGGTCTACGAGCTTGTTGAAGACCTGAAGAAGAACCCTGATGTCTTCAAAATGAAGTCCGGTGGTGGGCTCGTCGAGCAAGAAAAGGGTCTTGCCGGTGTCGCGTTTGGCCAGCTCCGTGGCGAGTTTCACGCGCTGATTCTCGCCGCCGCTCAGAGTTGACGACGGCTGGCCCAACTTGATATAGCCGAGTCCGATTTCCTGAAGCACTTTCAGCTTGCGCAATATCACCGGCTGAGCGGCAAAGAACTCAACAGCCTGATTGATGGTCATGTCGAGCACATCGGCAATGCTTTTCCCTTTGAACCTTACTTCCAGCGTCTCGCGGTTATATCGCCTTCCATGACAATCTTCGCACGGCACCAGCACATCGGGCAGAAAGTTCATCTCTATGGTGCGGTATCCGTTGCCTTTGCAGGTCTCGCAGCGGCCGCCCGTAACGTTGAAGCTGAAGCGACCCGGCTTGTAGCCGCGAATCTGCGCCTCGGGCAGAGCCACAAAGAGCTTGCGGATGTCGGTGAAGATGCCGGTGTAAGTGGCCGGATTAGAGCGCGGAGTGCGGCCTATGGGCGTCTGGTCCACCGTTACCACCTTGTCAATATTCTGAAGCCCCTCAATGGCAGAGTAGGGCAGCGGTTCCTGCAGGCTGTGATAGAGGTTGCGGGTGATGATGGGTCGCAGCGTGCCATTGATGAGCGACGACTTGCCTGAGCCGCTGACACCGCTCACAACAACAAATTTGCCCAACGGCAGATGCAAGTCCACATTCTTGAGATTGTGACCCGTGGCCCCTTTCAGCAAAATCTCTTTGCCGTTGCCTTGGCGCCGCTGTTCCGGCACATCTATATTCTTCTTGCCCTGCAGATATGCAGCCGTTACCGACTGTGTGCAACTGAGCAGCTCTTTAGGAGTACCCTGAAACACCACTTCGCCCCCCTTGCGACCGGCTCCCGGACCGATATCCACAATGTAATCGGCCTGTTCCATGATGTCGCGGTCATGCTCCACAACTATTATGGAATTGCCCTCGTCGCGCAGCTGTTTCAGAGAACTTATCAGTCGGTGATTGTCGCGCTGATGCAGACCTATGCTCGGCTCATCGAGTATGTAGAGCACATTCACCAGTCGCGAGCCTATCTGCGTGGCAAGCCTTATGCGCTGGCTCTCACCGCCGCTCAGCGAGGCTGATGCTCTGCCCAACGACAGATAGCCTAACCCAACATCGAGCAGGAAACCGAGACGCGAACGTATCTCCTTTAGAATCTCTTCGGCCACCGTGCGCCTGCTCTGGTCAAGCCGCTCTTCCAGGCCATCCATGAAAGCAGCCAACTCCGTGAGGTCCATGGCGCAAAGCTCGGCTATGTTTTTGCCGTCGATGAAGAAGTGCAGAGGTATCTTGTCGAGGCGAGCGCCATGGCAGTCCGGACATTCCACCTTGGTGAAAAACTGTTCCGACCAACGGTTGGCACTTATGCCGGCATCCTCATCCTGCTGCATCTCGAGGTATTTCACCAGTCCCTCGAAATTGCTCGAATAGGCATCGCTCATACGTATTCCGCCGAGGCTGAGCGGCGTCTCCGCGCCAAACAGAATATCATCAACCGCCTGCCGTGGAAGCTCCTTTACCGGAGTCTTTAGGGTGGCGCCGTGATGCTTGAGTATGGTCTCTATCTGGCTGAAGATGTATGTGCGTTTGTACTTGCCCAACGGCTCTATGGCGCCGGCGTAAATGCTCTTGCTGTCGTCGGGAATAATCTTCCGTTCGTCGGCACGGTTTATGGTGCCCAAGCCGCGACAGGTTGGGCAGGCGCCCTGCGGCGAGTTGAAAGAAAAAGTGTGAGGAGCCGGCTCCGGATAGCTGAGACCTGTTTCGGCATCCATCAGCAATTGACTGTAATGGTTGACTTCCATGGTGTCGGCATCCATCACTATCATCTGTTTCTGACCCTGCCGCAGCGCCTCTTCAACACTTGAACGCAGACGCACCATATCGTCGCCGCTCACACGCAGCCGGTCTACCACCAGGTCTACGGTGTGATTCTTGTAGCGGTCGAGCTTCATGCCTATGCTCAGCTGCCGGATATGTCCGTCGACGCGCACATTCAGATAACCCTTCTTGCGCAGCGTCTCGAACAGCTCCTTGTAATGGCCTTTGCGGTTTTTCACCAGCGGCGACAGCAGATATACTCGTCTGCCGTCGGAGCGGTTGAGCAGCAGGTTGATGATTTTGTCGCGCGTATATTTCACCATCGGCTTGCCGCTGAGATAGCTTCTGGCCTCTCCCATGCGGGCGTAGAGAAGGCGCAGAAAGTCATAAATCTCCGTTACGGTGCCTATGGTGGAACGCGGATTTTTGTTTACCGTTTTCTGCTCAATGCTGATTACGGGCGCCAGACCGGTTATCTCGTCAACATCAGGTCGGTCGAGACTTCCCATCATGGAGCGGGCGTAGGTGGAGAATGTCTCCACATAACGGCGTTGACCCTCGGCAAAGATAGTGTCGAAGGCCAACGACGATTTACCACAGCCGCTCAGACCCGTGATGACGCTCAGGGTGCCGTGCGGTATGGTTACGTCTATATTTTTCAGATTATGCACACGGGCGCCATGTACCTCAATGGCGCCGGTGGGCGCGGTTATATCTTGTGGAGTGGAATGTCGATCCATAACTTATATATACATAACAAATTCCGCGCCAAAATGGCGCTGCCCCGCCTTCTAAAAGGGGTATTTTATAATGAGATTTATAATTTCTGTACCAAGAGGGTGATACGGTGTTACGAAATGTTTCAGAAGGCTGTTTCACACCGCCGTCAACATCTCTTTTGCGCGGCTCTAAGGGGTGATTCTGCACCGTATTTAGCGGCTTATTCGGTGGTTCCGCCGCCTCCGCTGCCGCCGTTGTTGCGGCCGTTGGGGTTGTAACGGAGAATGTTGATGTCGCCTCCCTTTTTATACTGCTTGCCGTCGCTGCCCTTGGCTTCTATGACGTAGAAATATACACCCGGCGGCACTAACTTGCCGTTGTATTTTCCATCCCAGCCATCTTCCGGATTGTCGAAGTAAAAGAGCTGTGTGCCGTAGCGGTTGAAAATCCAGCACTTAAACTCAAGCAGCGATTTGTAGCTCACTTTCCAGATGTCGTTGACGCCTTCAGAGGCACCCGGCGAGAAGGCGTTGGGAATCTTCAGGTCGGAGGCGCCAATCGACACCGTGTAGACATCTGACTCGGCCGTGCAGCTGCCGTCGAAGTTACTTCCCACAAACCGCACATATACTGTGCCCTCTTCCGTAAAAGTATAGTCAAGGTCCTGTTGGTTGAAACGGTGGGTAATGTCTTCAAACTGCGCATCGGTGGCGAATTGCCATTCGCTGTGAAGCACGGCATCGGTGATGTAAGCCTTGAAGCTGACGTCAGCCGGCGCAGACCCTCCTAATTCGCCCGAGTCCTGACCGGCACCCATCTGATTGGAGCCTTCACCCGGTTTGTTGGTGCGTTCGGCGGTAGTGTTGACGGCCACAACGGTGCAATCCCATGTGGTGCTCTCTATTGTCTGCTGGGCGTCCCAGGCCTCAAGAAAACGGTCGCCCGTAGCCGTGAAGGTAGTGTTGCACAAAGGTGCCGGAGAGATAAACAGCTGGCCTACATTCTGAGTCAGCTCCTCGGCCTGCTTTTGCTTCCACTGAAGCTCCTCGCTGTTCCATTCCAGCGTGTTGAAGCTCACTTTGATGTTGCGGTCGAGGGTGAGTTGCCGGCCGTTTATGGAGTAATAATGAATGGCGTCACCCTGTCCGGTGAGGGTCAGAGCTATCATGCTGCAATCCTGCTCTGTGGGCAGTTCCAGACTCTGCATCTGCAACGGATGAGCGCTGTAGTCAGTGAGCCAGAAATAGTAAGTGCCGTCGGGGTATGTGAGCAGATATCCGGTATCGCCTTTCGGGTTGTCGAGCACCAGATTCAGCCCTTCATGGCGCACCCCTTCCACGTCAACGGCGAAGCCGCCGCCACGGTTGTCGTATTGCTGCCATGAAGTGGCCGCTTTGCCGTTCATCGGCAATGCTGTGATGCTCAGACCCTGTACGGTACGGGCCACATAGATGCGGTTGAGACCGGTATTCTTTTCTGCGTCTATGGCTATTACCTCCGAGCTGTTGCCGCTGAAGGATACTTCTGCCTTGGCGCTGATGCAACTCAGGCAAAGCAATAAGGATGCAGATATTATTTTCGCCTTGATTTTCACATCTTTATTAACGCCTTTACGGCGCCTTTTATTGCCTGTGAAAGCTCTTAATCAGGTTGTGCTCGCCGGGTCGCTTTCGGGGTTACTTGAAAGTGTCGGGCAGGTCATTCTCATAAAGCACCGTGTCGCCTCGCTGAAGCATTGTGCTGAGCAGCTTCTGGCTCTCGGCAAAACTGTCTACGACATGAAGCTGCGATTCGGGGAACTCGGCCTCCTTCAGACCGTCGAGCAGAGCGCCACGGTTATATTCGCCCACAATCACGGCCACGTCAACGCTTTCGCCAATGTGCTTGCCAAGGGCGCGGTTAAGCTCATATTGCTTGTCGCCGAGTTCTATCATGCCCGGAGTTACGATGATGCGTTTGCCCGAATCTTTGAAATGAGCCAACACATCAACTGCCATACGCGAGCCAACAGGGTTTGAGTTGAAGGCATCGTCGAGAATGGTTACCCCGCCGGGTGTCTGTTTGATGCTCAGGCGATGTTCCACCTGCTCAATGCGACTCACGGCATAGCGAATCTTGTCGTCGGCCATACCCAGGTAATGGGCCACGGCCACGGCTGCCAGCAAGTTCGAGATATTGCTTTCGCCCACGAGACGGGTTTCCAGCGGCAGACGGTGTCCGTCGGCCCAGACAGCAGTGAAGGCAGTGCCCTCGGGAGTGTAGACAATGTCCTCGGCGCGGAGGTCGGCAGCCTCCGGATTGCTTATGGCATAGCGCATTGAAGGGCAGTTGTCGACCTTGCGGTCGGCACACAACTCAAAGTCGTTGTTGATTACCGCTAACCCGTCGGAGGGCAGAGCGTCGGCAAGCTCGAACTTTGTGCGCTGCACGTTTTCAAGCGTCTTGAACGATTCAAGATGCATGGCTCCAACGGCTGTGATGATGCCGATTTGCGGATGCACAAGGTCGCAAATCTCTTTGATGTCACCAAGCTGCTTTGCTCCCATCTCGCAGATGAAAATGCTGTGATTGGGGCGCATCAGCTCACGCACTGTGCGTATAACACCCATGGGAGTGTTGTAGCTGCCCGGTGTCATCAGCGTGTCGAATTCCTCGCTCAGGATGCGGTGAAGATAATGCTTGGTGCTGGTCTTGCCGAAGCTCCCCGTAATGCCTATTATCTTCATCTCAGGCTTTGAACGCAGAATGGCGGCCGCTTCGTTATAGTATTTTCTGTTGATGGCAGCCTCAACGGGTTTCAGAAGCCATACTGCCAGAATAACCCACATCCACGAGAACATGGTTACGAGCAGAAGAACACCCAAGGGAATGAGCACATCGTCGGAGCCGCTGTACCACATACCGCTGAAACATCCCTTGAAGCCCATGATGATGAGAGCCATATAACCGGACACGGGAATGACGCAGGTGGTGATGTAGATTCGCCACACACGTTTGGTGAAGACAAGAGGCTTTTTGAATTTGCGGCGCAGAATGAGGAATATTTTTGTTATTGCCGCCATGCCCACAATGAGACTCGTTGCCGCTGTGTTGAGCAGAGTAGAGTAGAGCAGGAAAAGGAGCGCTACGTCAACAAGTACCCAGGCATCGGCCAGATGGTCGCGCTGATAACGCCAGTAACGGTCTATGCGGTAAGAGTTTTGCTGAAGCATCTGAATGGCGTGCTTGAAGTTCAGCACCATATAGATGCCTGCAATAGCGAAAATTACTATTTTGTATGCCTCCATGGCTTATTACGGTGTGTTTGATTACATTAAAGTTTCTTGAGGAGGAATTCTGCCAGCACGGCACGGAAGCCGAGCGGGTTGTCGAGGAAAGAGTAATGGCCGCAGCCGTCGAAGCTCACCAGCCCGGCATCGGGTATGGCTTTTTCCATCAACTTGGCGTCGGCCAGCGGGGTAGCGGTGTCGTTGGCGCCC
>OGXW01001577.1_pt1 | contig 17060 bp, 14 predicted proteins | sample 1576341 | NCBI WGS metagenome assembly OGXW01 (sample SAMEA3541592, study PRJEB24748) | human gut metagenome | biome: human gut; feature: human-associated habitat; material: faeces | place: China | collected 2012
TTCACCGTCAACCGTTCCATGCAGCGGGTGCAGAAGGACACGCTGGCACAGGCAGTTTCAGTTTCAGCTCGTAGGTCATTCTGCTTTCCAGCGGTTTGCTGAACCGGTAATCGCGGAGCACGCCCCATTCCGGATGCTTGATGGTGAGCAGTTTGGAGCCTTTAGGAAGATAGAGCCAGATTTCGCCCACTTTATCTTTTCGCGATACGATTCCGAGCGGGGTGGAGAAGGCAAAGTCGGAGGGTGCTTCTACCTTCACCAGGGCGCAAGGTTCATCGTTGAGGTCGCGCACGGGGGTGATAAAGGCACTCACGTCGTTGGGCAACAGGCGGAAACCTGCTACCGAAAATTCTTGTGCCTGAACGGATGCTGACCACAGGCTTAATATGAATAAGAGTATCATCATATTATTCTAAATTAAAGTCTTGTATACTGATTACATTGTCTCCGCTATGTACGGTTCCTGCCGGTTGCCAGGTGCGCACGTGGATGAGTGGCATGGACGGGTTGCGGAAATCCCAGAGCAGAAAGAGATAGCCGTCGTCTGCGTAGCGGTCGCTCTTGTATTGCTGCCGGAGGGTGACGCCGTAAATGCCGTCCATCGTAGGATGGCGCATGATGCGGAATCCCGAGAATTTCAAGTCTATCTTCTGGTTGGCTGTAAATACCTTCGCCAGTCTTGAAATATAGTCTTTCTTCGAGTGAATGGCGTAGGTTACTTTTGCTTCAGCCTGACACTTGTTGTCGTTGGCTACAGGTTTTATCACGTTTCCTACGATGATGAGTGCCTTGTCGCTAAATACCTGTTTCAGGAAATCTAGATCCTTGGTGGTATAGGCTGTGCGGAAATGTTCGCAGTAGTTGAGGATGGTATGGCGGCGTCTGGCATCGGTCTCTGTGAGTTTACCCTGCATGATTTTCGAGGCTTCCTTGTAGAATGGATTCGACTGTGCCATCGTCTTGAGATTTACCTGCGAAAGATGGCTGGTCTTTCCTGCTTTTGGTGCCTTCGCTTGCCTGCTTGCCTGTTCTTCCGGTTGGTAATTAGCCGCACTCTTCGTGCCTTCTTCCGTCTCTCCGTTCATCAGCATCTGCGCCTGCTGCCTGTTGGCTTCCGGAACCGCATTTTTATTGTCTTCTGTGAATACTACCATACCCTGGTGGTCGATAAATCCCTCTCTCTTAGAGTTTTGCTCGCGGAACCGGAGCTGCCCGTTGCGGAAACGGGTGTCTAGCAGACAGCCACGCAAAGGGATGGTAAACAGCTCGTTTCCGTCTGCATCTTCTACCACGTATCGCTTGCCTTTCGCGCCGTTGTCCTGTTCTACAAGTTCCAGTCCTTCGTTCACTCCATATCGGATTTCCTGACAGTCGCCTTTATAAACGGCAGAGGGCAGCAGCCACAAGGCTGCCACCCATCCTCCGAGAAGGAATGCTAGAAGGGATAATATCAATACCGTCTTCTTCATTTATAATTCTATGTATTCTTATCATTCATAGCCCTTCGGGAGAAAGGCTTTCTTATTTATTTCCCCCAGTTCTGAATCTCACCGCCTATCTCTATCTTCACCTGGTCTGGGTTGTCAGAAATGATGAAGTTGACAAGATGTTCGGTTCCGGGTTTAAACTGGAATCTGCTCTCGTAGAGATAACTTACACCTTTCATTACCACCTCGATGAGTGGTCTTCGGTTTTCGATGCGTTGAGGCACGATGATGGCCGAGTAGATGTAGTCGCTCTCCTGATGGGCGATGATGCTCTGCTGGGTTCCTTTCACATAACGGGTTGCCACGCCTGCCTGAAGGTCGATGGTGGCTGTAGGTACCGTGCTGTGGATGGTTACCTGGGCATGGGTAGGCATGTCTCCCTCAAAGTCTTCGCCCTTGATCAGACGTATCTTGATCTTGCTCATGATGTGCTTGAAGTTGAGGCTGATAGGGGAGTTGGATGCCTGGATGTCCTTGCTGGTGGCAAAGAGCAGGTCGCTTGCCTCGTAACCGCTGGGTGCAGTTGCCGTCTTCGGGGTACTCTGGTCGAGAGCTACGCTGAAAGGCTGGTCTGTCGTGCTGCTTATGCCCTGTATGTATGGGTAGTAAGCGTAGGCGTTGTAGGTGCCTTCGTCCCAGTAGAGGGTGCGGGCGGCTTCCCATTTGCTGCCATCGTAGGTGAGCGCTTCGTTGTTCACGAGATTGCCGCCTATTTCGAGTGGAGCCTTGCTTTCTGCCACGTAGAGACCTATCTTGTCGTTTGACTCGAAACTGGTTGCCGTGGCACGGCTCTGGCCGGGATAGTTTACGGCAAAAGTCATCGGCGTAGATTGGGCATCCTTGTAGCGGGAGGTTGTTTCCACCTCCTCGCTACATGAAACCATTCCTAATATAGCCAACGCAAAACTGGTGTATCTTATTATATGTTTCTTCATTTTTTTCTTGTTTTAATGGTCCATATTCTGATTTACCTTGCCTTCGCTCTTAGCGATGCTTTCTAACCTTTGCCATTTTCAGCGGACTGCCTTTATGGAAGACTGGAGCATGCTGGTAGGTTCCGGATGTGCGTTGGTCGCCATTGCCGCCGAAAGCACGGCTCTCTACGATTCCCGCATCTCGCTTGTCGTTCTTAACGAAATCTTCGAAACTGTAGGTTTCTCCGGCATAAGCCTTGATGCGCTTCACGATACTCTCACGGCTGATGGTGCTGTAGTAAGGAATATCGTTGTTCATGCAGGAGTTCGGCTCCGAACGGAATACGCCTCGGTTGTGCATGTAGCCTCCCTCGTAGATGTCTACGATGTCGCTATATCGGTCGTCGAAAATCAGATGACTCCAGCCTACGCTATGCATCTTGCCGGTAAGTTCCAGGTTATCAAACCAACCAAGCGATTTGGCTGCGTTGAATTCAAGAACGTGTCCGCAGCAGGTGCAGTCGCAGAAATCGATGAAGGCGTTGTGATAAATGTACTCATCGCCCAACTTTCCGAATCCGTGTCCGCCTGCCTCATGCTGGATGACGCCACGGGTATCGAGCGGATAACCGTAGGTACTCTGCGGACAGAAAGCAATAGCCGAACCATCTTCCCACATCTGGCAGATGCCGCCGTAATCGGTAGAATTAGGAACCATGATAATCAGGGTCTGATTCAGATTACTCTTGTTGACGGTTGGAGCGCCCAGAGCATAATCGAATACTTCATCATAATCTGCTTTCAATCCTACGCCACCGGTAAAGGTGGTATTGAATCGGTTGTAGCGGATGGTGTTCACGGTTCCTACGCCCGATTCCGTAGAAAGCGGAATGGCGGTATAGACGTTGAAGTAATCACGGTAAGTCTTGTAAGGCTCGATACCGAAGAAATACTCCACTTCCTGCTTGATATCATTCAGATATTTGCCGCTGGCAATATCCTTTGCGTTAAAGCCGTCGCCGAGCAGAACGATGTTGATTCCACCATTATTGCCCTTGGTAGCCTTCTGCAGGGTAATCCATTCGTCCTCGCCATATTCATAACCATACTGCGAAACGCTACATTCGTGGGTGTAGTCTTTGTCCTTCAGTCGGAACACCACCTTTCCATCACGGCTATCGGCATTCTTAGCCATTCCCTTGATGGTCAAGGTTACTTCTGTCTTCTTGTTGCCGCTGGCAGGAGAAACCTCGCACCAGTCTGGCTTGCTGGCTACTTCCCATTCGCCTTCGGCGTTAATCACCAGTTTCTGCTTATGCTCCGTGCTTAAAGCGCAGGCTACAGATGGTCGGCAAACGAGCTCATGGTGAGCTGCGATGCGCTTGAAGTCGCACCAGCCTGGTGCTGCCTGATATTGGGAAATGGCAGACTCAGGAACTTCGAGAGTGAAGTTATCCTTGGCTACGCCATTGAAAGCTCCGCTCAAAACACGTGCAGGAACCTCTCCTCTACAAACGATGCTGTAAATGCCAAAATCGTTGGCAAAAGCACCTCCATTATCTCCCCATGTTGGTTCATAACCAATACTAGACAGACTTTCTGGGAAAATAAGTTGTTCTATACTACGGCAATTAGCAAAAGCTCCAGCCCCAATTGATTCTAGCCCGTCAGGAAATTCCAAAGTACCCATCAGGCGCCAGTTCCCGGCAAAAGCGTTTCTGCCGATAGATACAAGACCTTTTGGTAATTTTAATTCTCCAGAAAAATCACATCCAGCAAATGTACTCTCGCCTACAGAAGTTAAGTTTTTAGGTAGGTTCAACTCTCCTTTTAGTGGAACATTATTAAAAGCACCTTGATTGATGCTTGTTATTCCATCATGAAGTTGGAGTGTACCATTAAAACCTGTACCGCCAAATGCGTTTTGATTAATGGTTTTTACACCTTGTGGTATTTTAAGACTTCCCGTAAGATTATTGTCATTACAAAAAGCCCCATCACCTATGTATTCAAGTTTATCAGGTAAAACTAAATTGCCGTAATAACCTGGATTCGATGCAAATACATTATGTCCAATATATTTCAGATTGTTTGGCAACTTTAACTCACAATTAAAATGACAGCCGTCAAACGCACCTCCAATATCTACTGCACCTCCACCTCCAATATATTCCAAGGTTGTTGGTAGAGAGAGCGAGCCTGTTAAGGAATTACACCAAAGAAATGCACTAGGACCGATGCGAGTTACTCCATCTGGTATGATGATAGAACCAGTTAGATTTACACAATCTCTGAAGGCTCTTTCACCAATACCTGTAAGACTATCTGGAAGAACGACACGGACTAATGTGTTCTTTTCATCAAATGCACGTTGATGAATTACATATTTTCTCTCGACATCATCATGAGCTTTTTCGCCAGAAAACCATGGTTGTAGGCCAAAAGATCCGTAAACAATAGCTTCTTTCATATTCAGAGATTGAAGATTGCTCATTTCGTCACGCATAAATTCAAAGTCTGTTGGTCCTATCTCGCCGGTAATCTTAAGATTCTTGAGTTTTGTATAGTCCTTATTAGCCGCAGCAATCGCCTCTTTCAGATGCCCTTTCGTTGAGTTGATAACCACGTACTCCTTCGCCGTAGCATCATGGCTTACCAAATCATTCTCCCAAGGAGTAATGCTTTCGCTTACCAAAGTCAGCTTGTAAGCGCCGCTTCCGGTCTGCTTATCTACTTTGATACCGAAGTTCATCATCTTGCCAGATACATAGGTAAAAGCCTCGTTCTTAGTGAACTTGTAAGGCACGCCGCTGATGGTGATGCTGAAGAGGGTTGTGCCGGCAGCCACGGTTTGAGGAACCACGATGGTGCGCCACTCGTCGTTAGTACGAGATGGGATGGTCATGGTGTTCTCTACAGCACCTGCAGTCTTGATATCGCCAGTAGAAAGGTTGATGCTTGCCTTGCGGGCTACGTTGGCTGTCAGAACAATCTTCTCCAGATTCGCCCATTCGCCCTCGGCAAAACCGGAACCCTTAATCAGGGTAACGCGGGCATTAGACATGCGATGCGCCATAGGCAAACGGATTACGCTGGTAGTAGGAGCCACATCCGACACCTTGCCCCAGAGAAAATCGCTCGCTTCGTAGCCACCCATTTCGCCATTCTCGGTAGCCTTGCTCTGGTCTTTCTGTACTTCAAACTGATAATCCTCGATGCTCTCAGGGTTGGCAAACGGATAGTAACCATACACATCAATATGGGTATGTTTGTCTTTCCAGAAAAGGTCATAAGCGGAGTTCCACTTATAGTTAGGCTCATCGAAAGTGTGGCGCACATTATCGCCACGGTTGCCGTTTACCTTCAAGGTTCCCGGCTTGTTTCCCTCGTAATCTACGATATAAACGCCCATCACGTCGCCGTTGCAGAAACCGTTGTCGTTGACGCGGGTTACGGCAAGCTGGTCGATATCGCCCGAGAGTTGGATGCGGTTGCTGTCGTGCTGCTCGGTCTTGTCGCCGAAGAAGTCATCGCTACAGCCCGTCAGGAGCATGGCTCCTGCCGCAAGCAGATATAATAAGGTATGTTTTACTCTTTTCATAAATAATTCGTTTTGGGGAGATGACTTTTCTCTAAAAGAAAGATCATCTCGTAATATTTCTAGGATAGAAAATCGTCTGTACTTTTTTATTCGGCTGTACCACCATAGTCGATACCGTCGTCTTCCCACTTGCTGATGTTTACATTCACGCCGTTGCTGGTCTTGCTGAGCGTAACGGTAAACTTATGCATCCTGCCAGCCTCGAAAGCGGAAAACTTGGATGACTTAGGAAGATTGAAATCTCTGCCGTCAACATTTACGGTAATGAGATTTCCCTCGCCTACGGCTTGCGGAATGATGAGCGCCTTGTAGCTGTTGCCTTCTTCCTTGAGCGGAATGAGGTCTGTATCATCGCCCTTGGCTGTTACGGCACCTGTAGAAAGATTGGCTGTAGCCTGTGTCTTTAAGCGGTTGATTTTTACGCTAATCTTGGCTGCAGCAAGCGAAGCCTCTGTGAATCCGTTTCCTGCCACGAGGTTGATGATCATCTGGCTCAACGCGTGTTTGGCTTCTATCTTTACGGCATTTTCTGTAGGAACCGCATCTGTTGTCTTGCCTATCAGAAGTTCGCTAGCCTTGTAGTTCTCGGTTGTACTCTGGTCTGCATTTACAGTCCAAGGCATCGCCTCTATGTTGCTGATAGAACTTGTATATGGATAATAAATGTAGAAATCGGCGTGGGTGCTGTTGTCTTTCCAGTAGGTTGGAGTTGCAGCCTTCCAGGTTCCATCATAGGTGAATTTCGTGTTGTCTATATAGTTACCTGTCGTTTGGAGTGTTGCGGCAGAGCCGTCGGCTTGATGGTTGACAACAAACAGTCCTATCTGGTCTCCCGCTTCGAAAGCCAGATCTGTAGCACGACTTATCGAAGTGCTGATGTTGATAGGTACTTTTGCTGCAGGGGTAGGCTTTGGTGTCGGGTCCAGTTCGGAACTGCCACCAGAACATGCTGTTAATGCGAGTAGCATGCTCCCTACGATTGCTAGATGCTTCTTCTGTTTCATGCTTTCTTTGTTTTTTATGATTACTTTTCCTAGGTGTATCTGGAACTGTCAGTTTCATTTACTCTGCAAAGGTATGAAAAAATGTGGTATTATACAAGTTCATAATGGTCCATATATGGAAAAAGTTGCTAAACAACATATTTTCAGAGGGTAAACGGAGGGTAAACTCAAAGAAAAAAGGCAGTTCCCTGCATGTAGGAAACTGCCTTTCTCTTCAAAGTGGGGATTGCCCCGTCTGTTATCTGATGATTTTCATTACATCTTCGATGGTGCGGTTGAATGGTCCGTTGTGCTCCAGTTTGATGGTACACATGGCTGCAGCAAACTTTCCGGCTTCTACCGGATTGGCTCCCTGCAGACGCTTGTAGAGATAGCCTGCCGAATAGGTATCGCCGCATCCCGTAGCATCCACTACTTCATGAGGAGGGTAGGCTGGAATATCATAGAAAGTATCATCTACATAAACCAAAGAGCCCTCGCTTCCCAGCGTGATGATTACTTCGGCTACGCCCCAGGCATGAATCAGCTTGGCGGCTTCCTTCGGGTCCTTCAGTCCGGTAATGGTCTCCATCTCGGTCTCGTTCACCTTCAGATAATAGGTGTTCTTGAGCACCTGGAGCTTGTCCTTCCAGTCGGTAGCGTAAACTTTCTCGTCTCTCACCTCGCGCAGATAGCCCTGCACATCGATGGAAACTTTTCCCTTCTTGGCAAGAAAGGCAACCACTTCTGGCGAGAAATCATCGCTCAACAGACTGCCCAGGTGAAAAACCTTTGCCTCTACATGCTCCAGCTGCTGGATGGTGAAAGGATCTGCCTTGGCAAGCACACGCTGCTTACGGTCGTTAGGATTATCGCCATAAATATTTTCGAAGAAAACCGTATTGCGTGATGGGTTCAAGGTGACATCTATTCCTGCCTTGAGCATCTTTTCAACAGGTTCCTTCTCGGTAGGATCCATCGCCGTAATAAGCGAGAAACTTACATCCTTTGGCAATTGGTTGATGGCGTAGGCAAAATAAAAAGAGGTGCCGCCAGCCATGTAAACCGTACTGTTCGGGGTCACGATTTTATCCTTTGTTACGTGCCCAATACAACAAATATCTTTCATTCTTATTACATTTTACGGATGCAAAGGTACTGCAAATCGAGAATAATACAAAAAAAAATGGGAATTATTTTGTTTTGTTCGCATTTTAATGTACCTTTGCATCGAGAAAAAGCAACTTTTAAAGTTTTATCTAGAATAGATATAAAGAAACATTATGTGGTTTGATAATTTAATCAACGTGCATTCGGCGGTGCAAGGCATCGTCATTCTGTCTTTGATTTGTACTTTGGGTCTTGCCCTCGGCAAGATTCATGTCAAAGGAATCTCCCTTGGCATAGCCTTCGTATTTTTTGTGGGTATTATAGCAGGGCATCTAGGGCTCTCTATTGACCAGAACATGCTGGAGTTTGCAGAAAGCTTCGGCCTTACCATGTTTGTGTATGTGCTGGGTCTTTATGTGGGTCCTAACTTCTTCGGTTCGATGCGTCACGAAGGCATTTCGCTCAATCTCTGGAGTCTGGCTGTCATCCTGGTGGGAACCTTGTTCTCGCTCGGCTTGTGCTGGATTTTGCCAATCAGTCTGCCTGATATGATGGGTATCCTGTGTGGAGCCACAACCAATACGCCTGCCCTTGGTGCTGCCCAGCAGGCGTTGCAGCAGTTGGGCTTGCCTAGCGAAGGTGCAGCTCTGGGCTGTGCCGTTACTTATCCGTTGGGTGTTGTGGGCGTTATCCTGGCGATGATGCTCTTGCGCAAACTCTTTGTGAAACCGGAAGATTTGGAGATTCGCAATAATGATGATGACGACCATACGGCTATCGGACAATATGTAATCGTGAATCCTGCCCTGAACGGCAATACCATAGCAGAGATTACGATGATGACGCATCGCAAGTTCATCATCTCCCGTGTGTGGAGAGGCGAACAGGTGATAGTTCCTCAGGCTGATACGGTTCTTCATACGAATGATAATGTGCTCGTGGTTACCAATAAGGATGAGGTCTCGGCGATGCAGATTCTCTTCGGAAAGAAGGTGGATAAGGAGTGGAATAATGATAAGGTAGACTGGAATGCGATTGATGCGAAGGTAGAAAGCCGCATTATCGTTGTTACCCGTCCTGGACTGAACGGTAAGCGCCTGGGCAGTCTGCAGATGCGAAATTCCTATGGCGTGAATGTGAGTCGAGTGCTTCGTGGTGATATCCGTCTGCTTGCTACAGATGACCTCCGTCTGCAGTACGGCGACCGGCTGACGGTAGTTGGCGACCCTACGAGTATCGACCATGTAGAACAGTTTCTGGGTAATGCCGTAAAGACCCTGAACGAGCCGAACCTCGGCGCTATCTTCCTCGGAATCATTCTCGGTCTTGCCGTAGGAACCATCCCTCTGGATATTCCTGGAATGACGGCTCCTGTACGTCTGGGTACTGCCGGTGGTCCTATCGTGATGGGTATTCTGATTGGTGCGCTGGGGCCTCGTGTGCATTTCATCTCTTACATGACGCGAAGTGCGGGTCTGATGCTGCGAGAACTGGGTCTTGCCCTCTATCTCGGTTGCCTGGGATTGGCGGCTGGTGGACAGTTCTTCGAGACGGTAGTCCGTCCGGAAGGTTTGATGTGGGTAGGCATCGGTTTCCTTATCACGGTTGTGCCTGTGGTTATCGTAGGTCTCATCATCCTGAAGACCAAGAAGTATGACTTCGGCAGTATCTGCGGAATCCTCTGTGGAAGTATGGCGAATCCGATGGCGCTTACTTACGCCAACGAGACGCTGGATGGCGATACGCCAAGTATCAGTTATGCTACGGTTTATCCGCTCGGCATGTTTATCAGAGTGGTGATAGCTCAGGTTATCGTGATGTTCTTTGTCTGAAAGGACACGGGGTAAACTTTTAGGCACGGCTTTTTAGTTTTTTAGGCACGGATTACACGGATTTTTTTATGATACTATAAATACGCTTTATTCACATTAGCGCCATAAATCCGTGTAATCCGTTTAATCCGTGCCTAAATCAGTTTAATCCGTGCCTAAATCAAATTTAGAAATCAGCCTTTCTTGTTATAGTCATCTTCTTTCCCGTCATCGGGTGCTCAAATGTGATTTCCTCTGCATGAAGATGCAGTCTTGTTGCCGGTTCGTTGCCGTAGAGCGGATCGCCGATGATAGGGGCATTCAGACCTTCCTGATGAGCACAATGCACTCTCAGCTGGTGCGTCCTGCCCGTTTTAGGATAGAGCGCCAGGCGAAGATGGGTATCGTCTATACGCTCTAGAACCTCGTATTCTGTAATGGCTTCCTTGCCCTGTTCGCGGTTTACAATCTGGCGTGGACGGTCTAGAAAATCTGCCATCAGAGGAAGCGAGATGTAACCTCTTCCGCTTTCAGCTTCTTTCAGAATCCGGTTGCACGATTCCTTGTCTTTTCCGCAAACGATGGCTACGTATTTCTTCTGAACCCGATGATTCAGAAACTCCTTCTGCAGGCGATGATAGGCAAACTCGGTCTTGGCAATAATCATCAGTCCGCTTGTTGCCATGTCCAGACGATGGACGATGAGCGGACCGGTAGCTTCGGGATATTTCCTGCGCATCAGAGCGTAGACGGAAGGCTGGGCTGCATCTTTCCCGGGAACCGAGAGTAAACCTTCGGGCTTATAGATGACTGCCAGTTCACGGTCTTCGTAGAGCGTTTCCACCTTATTATATATAGTAGTTTCGGTCTGTTGGGTTTCAAAGACTGTTTTAGGCTGCATCCAATGTAGTATCGGTTTGCATTTTCCGTTGCAGGCAGGATAAAACTGAAGATGATGTCTGATTTCTTCTTTCGGACTCTCTCCCCACCAGAACATCGCCATCTGCAGAGGCTTGTAGCCATGCTGGTAAGCGTATTGCAGGAGTTTCGGCTCGCAGCATTCTCCACTTCCGGCAGGTGGAATCTTAACCGCCTCGTTCTTGAAAATCTCCAGCAGATCCTTGTTTTCTCCTTCCGCATTCAGCATCTGGAATTTCGAAAACAGCCATTGCTGAAGTTCTTCAGATAACTGTTTGCGGAGCTTTTTCGCACTTTTCAAATCCTTTTCGTAGTTTTCATATAGCGTTTCGTACGCCGTCTTTTCGTTTATCGACTTTTTCAGTCTCTTCAGTTCTGCCTTCATAAACTGGCTCTCTTTTATCATCGCTTTCTCCTCTTCCTCGCTCAGGGGTGTTCCTGCCGAAAGGGCTTCCTGGCGCCTTGCATCTCGCTTTTCCTTTGCTTCTTTTATCTTTGTCTGATAGTTTGCGATAACTTCCTGGCGCTTTTGCTGCAAATCATCAATCAGGCTTTTTGCCTTTTTCAGGGTTTCGTTGGCTTCAATCTGTCTGATTTGCTGGTTCAATTCCGAAATCTCAGCCTCATGTTTCTTGAAATATCCGTCGGGTTGAAGATAATCGAAAACGGCTGGCACAAAACCTTCCCAGTCGCTTCTGCCGCCAATCTGTCCGCTATAAGCTCTCAGATAGCCAATCTTACTGTTGTCGGCTTCTACGATAAGTACGCCGAACATCTTTCCACGGTCTATTTGCTCCCGCCAGTCGTTTCGCTGTGAGAGTTCATCCTGCAGCTCCCTGCATGCTTCGATGCAGAGCGGATGAGGTTCGTAGCTGAATGGATTGTTCATCCTTTCAGGTATATTTTGGGGGTTGATATTTTTAAATAATTGCATTTCCATACTACAAAGGTACACTTTTTATTGCTTTTCTCTTTTTTTTTTATAGAAAAAATGAGTTTTTCTGTTATTTTTTTGTTTATTTGAATTTTTTGTCGTACTTTCGCAACGGGAACTTAAATTCATTTAAAATAGTCTATCATGGCAAATGAATATAGAAAGATAATGTTGATGCAGATAAAGAATGGAGTGTGCCTTCTGTGCATATTCGCTCTTATGCTGTTGCTTGCTGCTTGCTTCTCCCTTCACACCACGCAGGCAGAGGTAAGATCCTTTAGCGTTATCCTGTTACTGGTCATCGGTTTGCTGCTAATGAGCGTGTTGGCTCTCATCGCTTTTCTCCGATACAAAATGTTGCGCAACAAGCAACAGCATCAGGAGGAGATGAACCTGATGATGGCGCTGAAGATGGAGAATGTGCGCAATCGTTTCTCGCCTCACTTCGTGTTTAATGTGCTCAATATCTTTGTCTCTAATCTTCCGAAGGAAGTTGATGTCAAGCCGCTTCATCTCCTGATACAAATACTTCGTTCCTACTTGCTTACATGCGATAAGATGGCGGTAAGTCTGGAGGAAGAATTGCAGATGGTGATGGGTTATTCTTCCCTTCGCCATGAAACCAATCCGTTCCTCCCGAAACCTCGGTTCCATATAGCCAAGGATGTAGATATGAAGCTGATGCTGCCGTCTATGATTATCCAGATTCCTGTAGAGAATGCCCTGAAGCATGCGTTTGTGGGCATGGAAGAAACTGGTGAGACGCCTTTGCTGGATGTTAATATCTGGGTAGAGGACGCGATGCTCCGGATAGAGGTAACTGACAACGGATGTGGAGAAGCGGGGGCTATTGACAGAAAAAAGAAGAATGGTTTTGCCAGTACGGGAACCGGATTGAGAATCCTGAACAGCACCATCGAAATGCTTAATGCAAGCAACGAACGCAAGATGTTCTTTAAGATGCAGAGCAACAGAGGAATTCCTGGGGAGGAGAATGCTCCGAAGAAGGGTATGCACGTAAGCATTGGAGTTCCATGTAATTACGATTACGATGTCTTTAAGTAGAAAACTTTTCATAAGAATTTAAAACATACTAATATGCAAGCAATGCAAGATAAAATCAAGGTTGTGATTGTGGATGATGAGCCACAGAGCATCCACAAGTTGCAAGATGATTTGGCAACTCTGGTAGATTTTGAGGTGATTGCCACATCCTCTTCGGCGGTTTCGGCTAAGAACCTTGTGATGAGCATGCAGCCCGATGTGCTGTTCCTCGATGTTGAAATGCCTGGGCAGACGGGCTTGGAAGTATTGCAGTCTTTGAGAGAAGAAATGCCGATGGAACTTATCGTAGTGTTTTACCGCGCCTTCGATAAGTATATGATTGAGGCACTCAGAGCCTCTGCCTTCGATTTCCTGTTGAAACCTTATCAGCAGGAGGAATTAGAACTGGTAGTAGACCGTATCCGGCAGAAGATGGTGGATGGAGATGAAAAAGATTCTTCTGCAGCTCTTGAGTCCTCTTCCTGGCCTTCGGTATCTGCGATGGCTTCTCTGAAAGCTCAGGAATTGTCGGGAGTGAATGGACTGTTGAAAACATCAGCCAAGCGTCTTGCCATTCAGACTATTTCGGGCTTATTAATGTTGAAGCCCGATGATGTGTTTTGCTGTACTTTCGATGAAGATACTCATCTTTGGCAGTTGAAATTGTCAAACGGTCAGATTTATAAGTTGAAGAAGCAGACCACGGCAAAAACCATCCTTTCCATGTCGCCTTCTCTGGCTCAGGTGCGTCAGGATTGCATCATCAATCTCGATTATCTTCTCTGCATCGAGAACTATACGCTCCGCTGCATCTTTTCTCCTCCCTTCGACCAGGAAGAAATCACGGTTTCCCGCCGCTGCTATAAGGCGGTAAAGGATCAGTTGGAGATATTGTAGGAATCGGAAAAAAGAAAAGGGTGTGCAAGATATAGTCTTTGCACGCCCTCTTCTTCTATGTTTTTATTCTTCAGTAATTCCCCAATCCAATAGCCCTTTTCCTTCCTCGTCCAGTTCGATGCCGAGGCCTATCACCTTTCGCTTGTCTGCTTGGAAAGGCTCCAGGTATTTGTTATCCAGTATCTGCTGAATGGCAGCCTTTTTACCACCATTATTTTTCAGTTTCAGTTCTATCACGTAGATGTAGCGTGAAGTTTGGGCGATGAGGTCGATCCTTCCTGTTGCAAGCATATGCTCTACCTCCACTTTCAGACCGATGGCATTCAGAATAGTACTGATGATGAGACGGTAGCGCTCTTCCATATCCATCGAGGCAAGTTTCTTGTTGCTGTAAGGCACATCGGCAACCAATGCTTTCAGTGTTTTCATGGCATCTGCGATTTGCCCGGTACCCAATTGGCGGAACAGACTGCCTTGCAGACTGATAATATCGCTTTCTGATTTCATGGTCAGGCTTGGCAGCACAACCTCGTAAAGAGCCTGTTTCACTTCTTGGTTTGGAAAACCTAAGAAATAGCCAAATTCATCGCTCGACTTGATGGTAAGGTAACCCGTCTGATAGAGAAAGAGTTCGGCACCACCATTTATGACATCAGAACTCTCAAGAGTCTTGCGTAAAATCGGACAATTTTCGAAATTTCGTAAGCGCAGTTCCATGTTGTCCACAAACTTAGGTAGCATGGAGGTTGCTCCTGATGAAACCCAGAAACAGCTCAAGTCTTGTGCGTCGAGTGCATTAAGGAGACTGAAAGGATTGTAGATGTCCACCATGTTTCTGCGACTGAAATGGTATCCATCGTAGTAATCCTTCAGGTTATCATGAGTTTGCTGCAAGGTCCACTCGTTCACTTCAGCCATTCTTTCCAGTTCCGGCTTGAAGTTCTCCCCGATTTCTTCTTCTGTAATACCGCAGATAGCAGCATATTCAGGAAGGAAACTGATATTGGTCAGGTTGTTGAGAACAGAGAAAAGAGAAATCTGCGTAAACTTGGTGATACCCGTAATGAAGACGAAACGTTGGTACGCATCATCAGCTTTCAAGATGGAAAACACGCTTCTATATACTTCTGTGCAACCCTCATGCTCGGGAGTTTTCCACGAGTGCTGGAGAGGAGAGTCGTACTCATCGATAAGAATGGCAACCTTGAGCCCTGTTTGCTCATAGGCGGTTTTAATGATTAGGTCGAAGCGGTTTCCTAGTGAATCTGTAGGTTTGATATGGATGCCATATAATTGCTCATAAACATCAAAAGTTCGATCCAGGTATGCCTTAACTTCATTTGCAGTCGCTCCCCCTCGGCTCATGTCGAATCGAATAACCGGGTACTGTTTCCATTCCTTCTCCAACTCCATGATTTTCAGTCCTTCGAAGAGCTCTTTCCTTCCTTCGAAGTAAGCCTGGAGTGTATCAACAAGCACAGATTTTCCGAATCGGCGAGGACGGCTCAAGTAATTATATTGTTTGCCGTTGTTCGCCAATTTCCAGATGATGTCACTCTTGTCTACATAGAGATAACCTTCTTCTCTGATCTTATTGAAAGATTGTATGCCTACCGGCAACTTTCTGCATGCATTGTTTGCCATAACTATTTCTCCTATTCCTATCTTTAGCCGCAAAGATACGCTTAATTTTTGAATCATGCAAGTTTTTGGCAATTAAAAAGATGTAAATAGATACCTGATAAAAGAATATATTGTACATGTTCTAGAAAAATGCATTTTTTCTTGGTTTTTTCACGGAAAAAACTTACTTTTGCACCATAATAGAGGAGAATTATAACAAAAAGGTGGAATGATTTGCTTATCACCACAACATTTAAACCCCATTAGTTATGACGGAAGATATTAATATATTGACATTCGATAACTTTATTCAAAAGATTAAGACAATCAAGACATATCGCAGTAACGCCAATAAGGAATACAAGGTAGTTAAGGTAAACAAGACCGCATTGGTACTTAGAGATCAGCGCACTAAGGCTGATTTTGAAGTACCAGCAGCCCAAGTATTCGCTGCCATGAAAGAACTTGGCCGATATTATTAGTCAGCAAAAGAATCACTGCATATTCCGGCGGCTCTTCAATTGTTTTAAGAAGAGCATTCTGTGCCTGTACCGTCATCATCTCCGCATCAGGAATAATGTAAATCTTGTGCGGACTGCTGTATGGCTTAATCGCAACATCGTGGATCACCTGTTCCCGGATCTCATCAATAGAGATTGTACCAGGTTTCTCATGATTGACCATAATGATGTCCGGATGATTCTTGCCCAGCGCCTTCTTACAGGAGTCACATTTCTGACATGGCTCTGTTCCACCGGCTTCACACTGCAGTGTCATCGCATATGTGGTTGCAAGAAGCTTCTTGCCGGATCCGGGTCTGCCTGTAAAAATATATGAATGGGAAACTTTTCCCGTCTTCATGGCATTTTGGAGATGCCGGATAATTTCCTCGTGTCCGATAATATTATTGAAACTGACCATTCAGAATCACCTCTCTTGTTTATAGTTTCATATACGAATCTTTGTTCGCTATAGAGTCATTATACCATACTTTATTAGCCATTCAAAACTATTTTTAACTATGACATGGAATTTATATATTTTATAATATTTTCGACACACAATTCTAAATTCTCATTAGCAAATCTTAATTTAATTCCTGCCTCCCGGATGTTTTCCTCCGAAAAGTCCTCCTGATCTGCCAGAAAACGTCTGCACATCTCTTCGTATTTCGGTTTCTCCTGCTCCCGCTCCCGAAGAAGTGCCCTCTGTAATCGCTCTCCGTCCTCTACTTCAATATAAACCGGGATCACATGTTCTTCCCCGTAATATTGCTTAAGTTTCTGATAAGATTCCAGTGTGCCGATTCCAAGATAGTTTCCCTCTGAGAGATCTACCTGTCCATCATCTGCTGTAAAATATGTCCAGATGCCATGAACAGTATGGTAGGCTCTGGCTTCGATCAGCTTTCCTGATTTCTTAAATTCCTCAAGTCTGCTGTCATCTGTAAAATAATACTGAACTCCATCCTGCTCTCCCGCGCGGATCGGTCTGGTCGTATACAGTACCAGTTTCTTCAGGTTCAGTTCTTTATTGCCTGCCAGTAAAGAATAGATCCGGTCCTTACCGGCGGCACTTTTTCCCATAATATAAAAAATCTTTCCCATGAAATATCAGATTTCCTGCTCCTTCGTAGTATTCTGGGCTACTACACGGATGGTCTCATTGGTATAGTCCTCCAGTCCCTGCAGATACAATCCCTCTTCCATGTATATTCTCATATTACGGATAAATTGTC